>Ga0308414_1000746_pt1 | contig 21111 bp, 19 predicted proteins | sample HotsprSampleOS50_FD_205667 | JGI IMG/M metagenome (GOLD analysis project Ga0308414, IMG submission 205667) | Hot spring phototrophic mat microbial communities from Octopus Spring, Yellowstone National Park, Wyoming, United States - 20090730_OS50 ...
TTAGAATTGTTTTTTTATCAAGATAACTTAACACAATTTTTCTTAAAAAAATCTGTCCATAATTTTATGAATTACTTACTCTACTAAGCTTAAGAAAAGCGGCCTTGTCTTAGTAATTCATTAAACAACGAAATTCCTTCTTCTAAAGGATCATTTTTTTCTTGATTTAAATGTAAAATTCCTGTTAAGTCTAAAACTATTAAACCATAGATCCAAGCCCACATAGTGCGAGCTAGAGAAGGATAGTCTTTTCTTTGAAATTTAAACTCTCCACTTTTAATTCCTTTTTTTAAAGTAGAAAGAAAAATTCTATAACTAGAAGGAATAACACTGAAAAGTTTTCTATGTAAGATCCCTTCTCCTACTTGAAACATAAGCTTATGAAATTCTCTATGTTGACGTGCAAAAGCCCAATAAGCCCTTGCAACAGCTCCCAACTGAGAAAAACTATCTTTAGGTGCTTGATCTTGAAAGTCTCTGATCATTTTTTTGAGAGTTTCTTCGCCTCGTTGTAAGAGTCCCTTTGCAATTTCTTCAATACTAGAAAAATAAGCATAGGGACTAGCTACACTACAGCCCAAGCGATTGGTAATTTTTCGCATAGAAAGATTTTGAATTCCTTCTTCTACTAAAATAGCTTCTGCTACATCTAAAATTTCTTTTTGACTTAAAGAATTTCTAACTCTTCTTTTTTTTGTTTTTTGTGTTTCCATAAATAAGATCTTGTTACTAATATTTTTTTGTAAGTTTTTATGACAAGTTTATTTTTCTTGTCTAAGTTTATATCCTGAAAACTCTAAATATTCCCCAAGCTCATCTCTCTTCCAAACTAAGGCTACTCCTTGATTTCTACCTAAGCTCGCTAAGTAGCCTAAATCCTCACAGAGAACTTCTACTGCAACTCTTACTGGAATAGGTTGAACTAAGTTAAGTTTATAATTTAAATAAGCTAAACTTTCCTTTTCATTGTATTCTAAAGAAAAATCCGTTAAAAACTCTTTTGTAGAATTTTCTATTTTATATTTTCCAACTCTAGTTTTCCATTTTGGAAAAATAGGAGATAGTTTAGTTTCTATTCCATACATTATAAATAATTTATTTCCATAGCCTATAGCAAAAAATTTTTCTCCACTCTCTCCTTTTGTAAACTTGACACGTAAAGGGGAAAAAGCCTCCAAGTAAATAGGAATAAGCTCCCAGAGTAGTCGAACCTCATAGCTAAATTCATTTTCTCTTTTTGGGACAAAAACAATATTTTGATTTGTAGAAAGCCATTTTTCTTTAGCCTGGAGTTTTATCCATCCAGTAGGAGTAAGATAATTTCCTTCCCATTTTTGAAATTCTGATTTAGAAATAGCTTTAGGATTTTTTAAAGCTAGATTTGAGGTAGGCTTATTTCCTGTCTTGGCTTCAAAAAAATCTCCTAAAATGGAAAGAGCTGTCTTTTCTAACTCTGCAGAAGAAGATAAGGTATTTGTCATTAAAATAATTCCTAGTTTAGAGTAAACATCAAATCCAAAGTAGGCATGATAAGGTGGAATATCTCCTCCATGACCTACCATTTGCATTTTGTCTATAAAATCATTTGCAAACCAAAAAGGTAAACCTATTTTAAAATCAAAGTCATATACAGAAGACTTTTGACTTGTTCTCATTTCTTGTAGAGTGGAACTTTGAAAAAGAATTTTACCTTGGAATCTACCTTCATTTAAAAACATTTGTAAAAGTTTTCCCATATCACTTGCTGTAGAGACTATACTTCCAGCAGGTAAGTCGCGAATATAGACTACTTCAATAGATTTAGTTTTTTTATATCCATTTTTAGGAAATTGAGGATAATAATAAGAAGTGTGATTCATTTCCAAAGGTAAAAAAATTTTTTCTTTTGCAAAATCTTCTAAGCTTTTTTTACTTGCTACTTCTATTAAACATCCAAGCAAACTATAACCTAAGTTGGAATAACTCATTACTTTTCCAGGTTTTTCTGCCATGTAAATTTTAGAATTAGCTAAATGGCGATATTCACTAGAATTAGCAGTTTCTAAACTTACACTTAAAAAACCATTTAAAATATCAGAAGGTAAACCACTGTGATGATATAAAATTTGCCTAACTGTAGGAGGTGGATCTGTTGAGTTTCTTGGGATAAGTTTTAAACTTTTTAAATAATCTGTAATAGGCTTATCTAAAAAAATTTTTTTTTCCTCTACTAACTTTAAGACTAGTAGTGCAGTAATTACTTTGCTAACTGAGCCAATAAAAAACTTGGTATTTTTATCAATTTCTTTTTGACCATCTTCTAGTCCATGTCCCTTGTAAAAAAGTTCTTTTTGTGAATCTACCACAAGTACTGAAAGACCTTGTAGTTTTGTGGCTTGAATTAAGACTTCTAAATTCCAGTTTGCCTTCTGTATGGCATAAGAAAAATCTCCTCTCTGGAGACCTTCCGGTTGAATAGGCTGTTTTGGTAAAGAAGTGCAAGTAAAAAATAAAAAAGAAAAAAAAATCAAAAACCTCATATACCTTAATCTTCGTAAACTACAAAGAGTTTAATAATTTTTTTTACAAATAACACCTTTTAATCTGTAGAATTAACTTGTAAAGCTATAGAATTTTTTAGAGAAAAGTTAGTTTTTTTCCAAAGAATAGGGCGCTTCTAAAAACTACTTTTTTCAATTAAAAAACTGGATTTTTCATAGGAAATTTTATTCTTTAATGTTAATTTTAGAGGTTATTAGAGCTTCTCTATAATTTCATTGGATCTAATGTATTTTTTATCTATTTTTCAGTTTTTTTTTAAATATTTGTATTATATCTAATAAAATTTACGTAAAATATAACTAATAATAAACTAAGTTATAAAGGAGAAATTTTATATGCTAAGATGGATTTTGCTTATTTTGAGTATAGTTTTGTTTCAAAATTGTGCAAATAAGAAAAGAGGGGTTCTACTTCCGCTTATTCCACTTGTGCAAGAAACTTCTAGTCCAAGCCAAAAATCTAGTAATCCAAGTCCTATCAGCAACACTACCAACGATGTTTCCAATACAAACAATAACAACGATACCCCACCACCTCCTCCTCCTCCAGTTCTAGTTCAGTTTCAAACTACTAGCTCTTCAGCTACTGAAGGTACGGATCAGAGTGTTTCTATAGTAGTTACTTTATCTAGCCATCTGGATACTGTAGTTAGTGTGGATTATCAAGTCAGTGGTGGAACTGCCTCTTCTCCTAGTGACTATACCTTATCGACTACTACTACTTTAACTTTTAATCCAGGTGAAACACAAAAAAGCTTTACTGTGACTATCATTGACAATCAAGATCATGTTCCAATGAGTAGAACTGTGAATTTTACTCTTACAAATTTAAGTCCTGCTCTAAGTTTAGGAACAAATTCTACTCATACCTTGACTATTCATGAAGACATAAATGACGTACCGTAAGCTTTGAATAGTAACTAGAAAAAGCCTGTTTATTTTATATATTCAGGCTTTTTTTTGTGAGCAGAGACTTTTTGTAATCTTAGTAAATAAAAAATTTAAATATTTAATTTAGAAATTAACGTTTAAGTTAAAACTTTTTAATAAATAAACTAAGAATTTCTTAATACTTGTAAATAAAACTTTCATAAGAAAAATTACATTCGTAAACTACAGCTTTTTATTGTAAAATAAAAGCAACGATTTTGTATCAAATATATTTTAGTATCTACTTTTAAGTGAGATCTTTATATAATGAGAAAAACATATAAAGAAATTTTAAGGTTACGTGAAATATTTAAATTATACTAAACGTCAAAAAAAATTTCCAATCAATTTTGATTGACCTTACAAAATAAACTTTATGATTTATAAAAAGGGGAAATACTTTTGGCAATTGGTATAAAATGAGAAGTATAATCAAATTTTTACAAAAATAAGTTGTGAATTAAAAAAAGTTTTTGATAAGTAAAATAAATAAATTTTTTACAAAAAAATATGTTACATAAATTAAATCTAATATGACTCTAAGAAAGTTTTGCAAAAGTGATAATTTTAGAAGTAGTTCTACTTTTAATAAAAAAAGATAAAAATAAAACCTAAAACAATCTAAAAGACATTTTAAAAAGGTAAAGAAACTTGTTTGAGAAATTGATTTAAGTTTGGCTTTGATACTGAAAAATGAAAAAACAATCTTAAAAACTTAAAAAAAAACTTGCCAAACTTTTTATTTATTTCTTATGCTTTTAGAATTGGAGTTTGAGAATGCAGAAGACACATGAAAAACTATGGGCACTTTTAGAAAGAGAACAAATTATTAACAAAGATAATCTAGAAAAAATGCTTGCCCACCATTTAGAGTATACAGTAGGTCGTCACAAATACAACACTAAGCCTTCAGACATTTACAAAGCTTTAAGTTATACGGTTCGAGATATTATGATTGATCGTATGAACGAAACTCAATCTGAATATCGAAAGAGAAATCCCAAGCGAGTTTATTATCTTTCTTTAGAATTTTTAATTGGAAGGACACTCACTAATGCACTAATTAATTTAGGCATATATTCCCTTGTAAAGTCTGCCTTAGAAGATTTTGGTTATGACATAAATGAAATTGAAGAGTATGAAATGGATGCAGGATTGGGAAATGGAGGCTTGGGACGGTTAGCTGCTTGTTTTTTAGACTCTATGGCTACCATAGGTCTACCCGGATATGGATATGGACTTCGCTATGAATATGGAATTTTCAATCAAGCTATAGAAAACGGGGCACAAGTAGAAAAACCTGATCACTGGTTAGCTGAGGGAAATCCTTGGGAAGTATTTCGTGCAGACTCTAGTTTTTTAATTCCTTTTTATGGTCACACAGAAAAAAAAGTAAGTCCTACGGGCAAAATTGTCTCTGTGTGGTACCCAGAAGAAACAGTTTTGGCAGTAGCTCATGATTATCCAATTCCAGGTTTTAATACTTCTACAGTAAATAATTTACGGCTTTGGTCAGCTAAGTCTTCAGAAGAGTTTAACTTTGACTATTTCAATCATGGAGATTATCTAAAAGCTGTAGAAGACAAACAAAAAACAGAAAATATTTCCAAAGTTTTGTATCCAAATGATAAAACAGAGCAAGGAAAAATTTTACGACTGAAACAACAGTTTTTAATGGCTTCAGCTAGTCTACAAGATATCATTAAGAGATATAAAAGAGCCAACAAAGACTTCAAACGTTTCCCAGATGAGGTTTGTATTCAATTAAACGACACTCATCCCAGTATTGCTATTCCTGAACTTATGAGAATCCTCATGGACGTAGAGCATTTAGAATGGAGAGAAGCTTGGAGTATATGTACTAGAACGTTTGCGTATACAAACCATACAGTTTTACCAGAAGCTTTAGAAGTTTGGAATGTTTCTCTTATTCAACATCTTTTACCTCGCCACATGGAAATTATTTATGAAATCAATCACCACTTTTTAGAAGAAGTTCGCAAAAGTGGAAGATTTTCAGATGAAGAAATTGCTCAACTTTCTTGTATTGAAGATGGGCATGAAAAAAGGGTACGAATGGCAAATTTAGCTATAATGGGAAGTCAAAGTATAAATGGAGTTGCTGCTTTACATACGGAACTTTTAAAAACTCTTGTCTTTCCAGCTTTTTTTAAGCTTTCTCCAGAGAAGTTTAACAATAAGACAAATGGGATAACTCAAAGAAGATTTCTCATGCAAGCTAATCCTAAATTGTCTATCTTAATCCAATCTAGGATTGGGGATGGGTTTTTAGTCAATTTAGATGAACTGAGAAAATTAGAATTACATGTAGATGATCTTGGCTTTCAAGAAGAGTGGAAAAAAGTAAAAAAAGAAAACAAACAACGACTGGCTAAAATTATCAAAGATACAACAGGAATTGTGGTGGATACTAGTTCCATTTTTGACATACAAGTAAAGAGATTTCATGAGTACAAACGTCAATTGCTCAATGCTCTACATATTGTAGGACTTTATACTCGTATACAACAAAATCCAAACTTAGAGATAGTTCCAAGAACATTTATCTTTGGTGGAAAAGCAGCCCCTGGTTACTACATGGCAAAGTTAATAATTCGATTTATCAATGCTGTTGGGAATATTGTAAATAATGACAAAGTTGTAGATGGTCGAATTAAAGTTGTATTTCTTCCAAATTATAGAGTTTCTCTTGCTGAAAAGATTTTTCCTGCTTGTGATGTCTCAGAGCAAATTTCTACAGCAGGTACTGAAGCTAGTGGAACAGGAAATATGAAGTTTGCACTCAATGGTGCTATTACTATTGGTACCTTAGATGGTGCAAATATAGAGATCATGGAAGAAGTTGGGAAAGAAAATATTTACATTTTTGGTTTAACTGCACAGGAAGTTTTAGACTGGAAAAGGAAAGGTTACAATCCAAGTGGAATTTTAGCTGTTAACGAAGAACTTCAGAGAATTTTTACTTTAATTCGAGAAAACTTCTTTAGTATGGATCAGCCTGATTTATTTAAACCTATACATGATAGTTTGTTGTATGAAGATGTGTATATGCTTTTAGCTGACTATGATTCATATTCTAATACACAGTGGAAAATTTCTCAAGATTTTTTAAATCAAGAGTTATGGACTAAAAAGTCTATTCTTAACGTTGCACGAATAGGAAAATTTTCTTCTGATAGGACAATTAAAGAATATGCTAAAGATATTTGGAAAATAGAACCTGTTCATTTACCTCCCCCTTCGCATTTATTTAAACCAACGGATATAACTTAAAAAAAAGAAGAAAAACATGTTTAAGAAAGAAATGTTAGATGAAGTAGGAACATATCTAGATTTACGAGAAGTACCTGGAAATTTAGATAAGGCAATAACTATTTTACAAGAGTTTAAGTCTAAGTATCCCGATGAGGATATTATTTGTGGAAAACTTTCTAGTGCTTATTTCTACAAGGGACTATTTGAAACTCAAAATCCTAAAAAACAAGAATTGTACTACGAGCATGGAGTAAATTTTGGAAAAGAAGCTATTACTTTAAATCCAAGAGCTATATATGGAAATTTTTGGTATGCGTCTAACGTTGGAATGCTTGGGCTTTGTCGTGGAATGATGGCTTCTTTAGCTTCAGTAGATCCAATGAAAAAAAGCTATGAAATTGTACTAAAAGAAAATGAAAAATTTTTCTTTGGTGGACCTCATAGAGCCTTAGGAAGATTGTACCACATGGCGCCTGGTTGGCCTATTTCAGTAGGAAATAAAACCAAAGCACTACAGCACTTAGAAAGAGCTGTAGAATTAGGACCTGATTTTTTCAATAACAGGCTCTACTTAGCAGAGTTATATATTGACATAGGACAAAGAAAAAAAGCTAGAGAACAATTAGAATGGATGGCAAGTCATGAAGTCAAACCTGAACACAAAATAGAAGATACAGTTTACAAAGAAAAAGGATTGGAAATTTTAAAAAGATATTTTTAATTAGTTTTAAAAGGGTTGGAGTTCCAACCCATAAATAAAAAATAGGGGCTGTTTTCTCGAGCATGAGTAAAGGTTATATAATATGTGTCGATGATGAAGTATCAGTTCTCGAGACTCTTCAGGAGCAACTAAGGGAAAGGTTTGGGCAAACTCATGAGATTGAGATTGCAGAAAGTGCAGAAAATGCTCTTGCCTTAATTGATGAGATCCAAGAGAGTGGGGAGGTCATTGAAGTTATCATATCAGATCAAGTTATGCCTGGTATGAAAGGAGATAAATTTTTTGAAGAAATTCACCGTAAATTGCCAGATGCTATTAAAATCTTACTTACAGGGCAGGCAGGTCTTGACTCTGCAATACGAGCCATTAACTATGGAGGGCTTAGTCGTTATGTGGAAAAACCTTGGAACATTGACTTGCTTAGCCGAGATATTCAAGAACTTATTACTAAATTTCGCCAAAACTTGGAAAATCAACACATGCTCAAAGAACTCAATCGCCGAATCCAGGAATTGGAAAAAGAGAATCAAGAACTACGTAAGTCTAAGCTTAATCAACCTAGTGATCTTTAGTTTTTTTTCTACTTTTTTACAGGCAAATCCAAAAAGTTCCCTAGTTTCTAGGGATAAATCGGTAGAAGACAGCAGTGAAGAACCAGAGAGCTTAGGAAAGTTTGAGCCTTCTAATCCAGAAGAAAAACCTAATTCTTCTCGCCAAAAGAAAACTAAAAAACCATCTCCAGAACTCACCTTAGAACAGCTCGAAAAAAAGAAAGAAGTTCTCACTAAGGTTTTAAAATTTGGAAGCCATAAAGAACGAAAAGATGCTATGAGGGAAGTTGTCCGTTTCCCAAAAGAACACGCAGAAGAACTATATCAAATTATTTCTCAAATCTTATCTTCTGATACAGATATGGGAATTAAAATTTCTTGTCTGCGTGCTTTAGCTGAAGTCCAGTATAAAAAAGAGCCAGAAATCATTATTTCTAGTTTAAAAGATAAAAGCGACGATGTCAAAGAAGCAGGTGTATTTGCTATTCAAAAACTAAAATTAGAAGAAGCTAGTGAGGACTTAGTAAAACTACTTAAGGAACAAGATTTTACAAAAAATCAAAACTTAACTCACAATGGAATTGCTGCCTTAAGTGAGCTAGAATCAGGGAAAATAGGTTTTGAGTTTCTAGAAAGTAAATTTCGAGAAAAAACTACTCATAACAATATTCGGGCGAGTATTGCTTTATATTTTGGAAAGATGAAAGATATAAGAGCTGAGTCTGTTCTTCAAGATGTATTAGTAGATGAATCAGAAGATCCTATGACTAGAGCTTATGCAGCAAATTCTCTTGGAAAAATTAACTCACAAAACTCTGTCCCAAAAATTCGTGAAGTTTTAGAAAAAATCAATGAAATAAAAAATAAATTTGAATTAAAACGTCTTTCTAACCTAAAGATGTATTGTATTGGGGCATTAGTTGCTTTAGGTGATTCAGAAATTATGAAAGAACTTGTTTACTATGCTAAAGATGACGATGCGAATATTCGCATTCGAGCTATCAAACAATTGGCAGAAATTGATACTCCAGAGATATTAGAACTATTGGAATACAAAGCTCAAAGAGATCCTAGTAAAAAAGTGCAAGAAGTAGCAAAAAAAATCTTAGAAGATAAAAAGAAAAAAGAAGAAGCAGACAAAGAAGAAAAACTAATTCGTCCTATATCACCTAGGTAAAGCTATGAATAAATTTTTTATAAGTTTAGTTAGCTTTTTTCTTACACTTTTTATTTTAGGGCAAAAGTATAATGGGGATATAGAACAAAATGAACCAAGAATTAGAGACTATAAGGAGAAAAAAAATTTTCCAGAAGAAATGAAACTTTTTTACAAATCCAAAGAAAGTGATTATATTGTTTTTTATGATTTAGATGGAAATGAAGCCCTATATCAATATAGAAGAAATCAATTTGATCAAGATGCAGATTACAAAATCTCTGGACTTAAGGAAGGTCAGGCTTATAGGGTCAAAGGGAGATGGAAAGGAATGTTGGTATATTACAATCCTATTATCAAAAAAAATTTTTTTCCTCCCGAGTATTTTTCTTTACAAGAGCTAAAACCTGAATTAATCCAAGATAGAAATAACAAACCTGTTTTTGTGCTAGTTTCTTTTGAGAGTGTTGGCTTTGAACAGGTCATTTATTAATGGAAATAAAAGTAAACACTGATAAAGAATATTTAGTTTTTTATTTAAAAGGTAATATTGATATTGTCAAGGCAAGTAAATTAGAAAAAGAAATTCATGAAATTATAAAAAAATTTCCAGACTATCATATTTTATTTTCTTTACGTTATGTGCAATTAGTTTCCTCAAGTGGATTTGGGATGATTATCAATCTGCAAAAAATTAAATCTAAAGAGGGAATAAGAATTGCACTTTCTAATTTATCTTTTGAAAACAAGAGAATTTTAGAACTTATGGGTATAGAAGGAATGATAGAAATTTATCCAACAGAAAGCGAGTTTGAAGATAGATGTGGGGATCCTTTTTGTTAGCTTAAAGAAAAAATTTCGCAAAGGTATGACTTTAATAGAACTAGCTGTGGTTACAGCAGTTTTAAGTATACTTTTGGTAGGAATTTTTGGAACTTATTACACAGCCCTTAAGATTTCAAGAGATACAAATCCTAAAAATGGTACAACCCGTCAAAATATTCTCTATGCCCTAGAAAATGTAAGATCATCACTTGCTCAAACTTTTTTTATAGATGGACATCGTAGATTGATCTTTATAGGGAAAAATGAAACAGCACTAGGAAAAAGACTAGATAAAGTAGTCTTTGCAGCTAACCACGTAAATGCAGAAGAAACTGGAACAGCAGGAGTTAGAGAGGTAAGTTTTTTTCTAAAGCCGATGCCTAATGAAACAGAATTTTATTATCTCATTCGTCGAGAAGACGAGATGGTAGATTCAAGTCCCGAATCAGGTGGAGTAGAACATATACTTCTAGATTATGTAATTAGTTTTCAACTTAAATATTCACAGAGAGGAGATAAATGGATAGATGAATGGAATTCCAGAGACACAAAAAGAGTACCAAAATTAATTAGGATTGAAATTGTAGCCTTAGTAGGAGAAAATGAAACAAAATACGAGGCTTTAGCTGCTCCGGGTTTATATTACAAATGAAAGTACACTTTAGAAAAGGCTCTATGATCATTATGCTAATTGTAGCTATTGGCTCTAGTAGTTTTGTGACGGCTAATAAATACTTTGAAGAAAAAGTTATGGAATATAGAGTAGCTAAATCACAAGCAGATGGGTTTAGAGCTTTTCTTTTAGCAAGAGCAGGCATGCAAGGAGCGTTAGGTGCTTTGAAAAAAATTCCTGAAGAATTCTTGTATCAGTCGGGAATAGCTTTTAATCCTCCTCCAGTTCCTATGGCAGGTGGAACTATTTACTATCGGATGAATCCTGAAGATGGAAAAATTAATGTCAATAACCTTGTAAAAGCTTACGATCAATCTGTAAATTTACGCGTTCAAGAAATGATGTTTCGACTTTATGAACAGTTTGGAATTCCAAGAGAAAAAATTACTTATCTTATAGATTGGATTGATGAAAATGATGAGGGTGTTGCAGAAAAAACTTTTTACCAAATGGAAAAACCTCCTCGAAAAATAAAAAATGGTCCTCTCTATACTCTTTCAGAACTCACTGCTGTAAGAGGTTATGATAGGAAATTAATTTATGAAAGTTTAAAGCCAGTTGATTATGATAAAAATTATTCTAAAGATTTTCTTTCTGAAGAAGAAAAAGTACTTATCACAGACAGTGATTTTATTTTAGCTAGTAATATTACTGCCTTTGTTCCCTATAAAGATACAGGAGATGATCGAATTAACATTAACGCCGCCCCTTATCATGTGCTTATGTCTTTGTCAGATTTTATGACTCGCCAAGCTGCTATGAGAATCTTGAAATATAAAATAGAAAAGGGTGGATATATAAAAGAATATAAAGACTTAGAAAAATTTCCCGAATTTCAAGTAAAAACTACAGATGGATTTACACTCTATGCCGAACTCACAGGAGAGCAATCGGGAGGAAGTGGGACTACCCCACCCCTACAAGGCTCTACTTCTAGACCTGCTAACTCTCCCAATGAAATTTCTTTATATGGAGCTCGTATTAAATCCAAAGGAGAAATTTACCGTATTGTAGGAGTAGGAACTATGGGAAAAGCAGTTAGGCGTGTTACGTGTATTTATGATTTACCAAATGATCAGATTTTACTTTATTCTGAGGATTAAATGTTTGCCAACCAATATCTTGCTATTGATTATGGGACTTCTTATATCAAAGGAATACTTTACAGAGAAGTTTTTGGAAATATCTCCATTTTACGAAGTGAGAACTTAAAAATTGTAAAGCTTGGAATTGACGAAGGAGATGAATACGAATACAATATAGTCCGTTTTATTCAATCTTTTTTTCCAGAAGAGTCAAACTTTATCCTGAATCTTCCTCTCGAAAAACTTTTTATTCGAGATATAGTAATTCCCATAGGAAGTGACGTTAGTCGTTTTGGTGCAGAAAAGGTTATTCGAGAAAGCATGCCTTATGAGGTAGAAAATGTAGTTCCTTTTCCTATTGAAGAAATGGTAGTTCAAGGGAATATTTGGAAAATTGAAAAAGAATCTTCCATGTTAGTGACTTTTAGTGTACATATTTCAGATGTAGAAAAGTCAGCTTTACCATTTAACAGAAGGGATATAAACTTAAAATGTATTAGCACTGATCCTTATACCTTGAGTTGTATTCCTAAGTTGTATTTTGGGAAAGGAGCAGTTGAACAATATATAGGACAGCTGGATATAGGAGGAAAGGTTTGTATATTCAATCTTTCTTATAGAGGTTCTCTAATTCATTCCAGATTTTTTTCTGGAGGGGGAGATTTTATTACAGAAAAAATCCAAACTCTTCTAGGTCTTAGTTTAGAAGAAGCTGAAGAGTTAAAGCATTCTATAGATTTTTCTATCTATGAACCTACAGAAGAAGAAATAGAAGTCTTTAGGAAAAAATTTTCTCTACAAAAAGAACAAGTAGAAAAAATTTTACAAATGATCCAAGAAAATTTAAAAAAGATAGCCTTAGAAGTTTCTAAAAGTTTACATACCTTACATGGTTCAGAAAGACCTAGTTATATCTTTTTATCTGGTGGAGGCTCTGTATTTAAAGGAATTGATAAATATCTTTTTGACTTAACAGGGATTTCTTTTAAATACTATGATTTTTTAGAATTACAAAGTCCACAGTTTGTAAATGTTTTATCTATTGGTTATCATTATCGTATTTCTGATACAGAAAAAGTTAATTTTTTAACTCCTGATTTAGCTAAAAAACTCAATAAAAATTTTTTTCGATTGTCTTACTATTATCCTCATCTTATCTTATTGAGTATATCTCTTATTATACTTTTAAGTGTGTTTATAATGGGGATAATAATTGATAAACAAAAAATAGAGCAAAGTAACTTAGCTTTAAGAGAAAGATTTAAACAAGGTTTTGGACGCGAACTCAAAGAAGATGAGGATCCCATAAGTGTTGCAACTTCAGAAGTAAATAAAGAAAAAAAGAAGTCTGAAATAGTTCGACTTTTTTTAAGTAAACCAAGTATTTTAGATGTCATTTACGAAATAAGTATTTTATTTCCACCTAAAGAAGATTTTAATTTTGTATTAGAACAGTTTACTTATGATGGGGATGGAAATGCAGTTTATATAGATGGACGTGTAGATGATTTTGCTGACATAGGTCCTATTCAAACTGCTTTAGAAAAATCTAACTTAATTAAAAATATTGATGTTCAAAACAAGAGATTAATACAAGGAGCTACAAAGCTACGAGTGGCTTTTAAAATAAAATTAGATTTAGCTAATACAGAAAAAACATCTCAAAAAGGAGAATGAAATGTTTGGAAATATTTTAAGCAAGTTAGATGATAGAGAAAGATTAGTAGTTATAGGATTTGTATTTTTTCTTATTTTATTGATTTTTATCAATATTGGAATTCGGATTTGGGATTTTCGCTCTGATCTCACTACTCAAGTAAATGAAATTCGCTCTAATTCAAATGCTCTAGAAAAAGCTATTCAAGATTATAATTATTACAGATCACTTAAGTCAGGAGAAGAAGAAAAAATTAGTGATACTTTTAGTAAGTTAGATCAAATTTTAAATCGTTATTCTTTAAAGGAAAAAATTTATAATCAAAGAGATTATACAAATATTGTTGAAAAACAATACAATCGTACGAGTATTGAATTTACATTTAAAAGTGTGGTTTTACAAGACGTTATGAAGATGATTTATGATATAGAAGTCAACAAACAAGTGAGTGGGAAAGTTACAAACTTAAACTTTCGTAAAGTGCCAATGCCAGGTAAAGAGTTGTATGATGTTACCTTGAGAGTTTCTTCTTATAGTAAAATTACACCGAAAAAAAATGGCTGAACACTTACCAATACATGAAGAAAATGAGTTAGAAGTTCTCTCTGAAACAGAAGAACTTTTAGAAGAAGATTTTGAGGAGAGTGAGGAATCTAAGCTTACTACCAAGCAAATCTTGTTACTCATTTTACTTGGTTTTTTTAGCTTTTTTTTGTTCGTATTCTTACTTTTTCCAATAGAAGAAATCATTCGAGCTTTTTCTATCAAGCATGCAGCAGAGTCAGGAATTAATTTAGATTTTAAAAACTTAAATTTTCCTTTGTTTTTTAGAAAACAAATTGATGGATTATATTTACTAACAAAGGGGAATACAGAAATCCAAGCAGAAGAAGTAGATTTTGATATCTCTCTTTTAGCCTTAACAAAAAGCCAAATTTTAGCAGAACTTGAGGCAACTTCTTTTCAAGTAGATACAGGAGATGTGATTTTAAAAATTAAAAAACTCAATTTAAATACAAATATTTCTAATTATGAAAAAGGAATCAATTTTACTGGAGCAGTAGAACTTCAAACAGGAAGTGGACAGATTGTAAAATTACCTAATTTTCCTTTTTTAGGGGATCTATCGGGAACTGGAATTAAGTCTGTTAGTTTAGAATTAAAAAAACTAGCTCAAACTATAAATATTGAAAAAGGAATTTTTAATCTCTCTATTGCAAAAATTACAGTCAAAGGAAAAATGGAAATGGGAACTAGTTTTATGAACTCTAGTTTAAATTTAGAAATTTGCCCTAAGCTTACTCCCGAGTTTTCTGCAGAAAGAGAAGACTTAGCTAATACTCTAGCAGCTATTTCTAAAGATGGAGAAGCTTGTATTCCCATTCGAGGAACTGTAAGCCAACCTCAAGCAGATCTCAGTAAGCTTATGGGAGGCAGTCAAAATAATTCTAATTCAGGAGCACCTTAGTTTGCAAGAAAAAATAAGAATTCAACTTAAGTTATTAAGTTTTGTTTTGTTTTGGGTTTTGTTAGCAGGATTTTGTTTTTTTTCAGGTATCAAAATTTTAAATGGGGATTGGAATCTTAAAGGATGGAGTTTAGCTTTTTTTCAAAAAGAAAACCAAGAACCATCTAAAACCTCAACACAGTCAGAGTCTACTACTCAAAAAGAAGAAGTAAAAGTTTCTCCACCTTCTGACGAAGAAAAAATTTCTTTCCACGCTTCTACATGGTTTTCAGATTACAAAGCAATGAAAGAAAATATTGAGTATTATCATGAAGTTCATCCTTTTATTTATACTATGAAAGGTGGCTTGTCAAATACAGGAGAACTAGTTTCTATTTGGTCTAAACAAGCTCGAAAAGAACGAGTAGAAGAAATGAGAGCTTTAAATCCCAAAGTAAAAATTATTCCAACTATTTTTCGATGGGAAAACCCAAAAGAAAAGATTAGTGAAAATATCGGGATGAATGGAAGAAATGACATTCGCACCAAGCATATAAATGCTATTTTAGAAGAAATTGAAACCTATGGATACGATGGGATAGATATTGACTATGAAGGAATGACTTGTAATAAAAAAGAAAAGTTTGAAGAGTTTATTTCTATTTTAAGTAAAGAACTTCATCAGAGAAATAAGCTTCTTTCTATAGCTGTTCATCCTAAAACTCCTGCGCAAACAACAAAAATAATCCACTGCAGAGGACTCAAAAAACCAATCAAACAAGATTTTTCTGAAAACTGGCGAGGACCTCTCACTCATGACTATGCTTTTTTAGCTAAATATGCAGATCGTATAAAAATTATGGCTTATGAATTACATCCAAGAAAGTATCATAATCCAGGACCTGGACCTCAAGCACCTAACGTTTGGCTGAAACAAATTATTGAATATGCCACTTCCCGTGTTCCCCCTCAAAAGTTATATATGGCAATTCCTACTTATGGATATGATTGGGCACTTAATTGTAAATCTAAGGCTACAGCAGTATATTATGATACTGTCTTAAAGATTAAATCTTACGAACATGTAATGTATCAGCCTACCAATATTTCTAAGATTTTACAAACACATAAAAATGCTTCCTCATGGAAAAATTTAACTAAGTTTGCTTACATTCATCAAGATAAGGTTTATGAGGATCCTAGTTTGTGGTACCGCTCTGGGGGATGTGATAGAGTTGCCTTTTATATGAATAAAAAAGCTTTTGAAGAAAAAATGAATCTTCTAAGACAGTATAATCTAGCAGGATTTTCTTTTTGGCAATTACTTTCTAACAATGATCCAGGAATCAATGAGTACTTAAAGCTTCTTATGACAAATAAGCTTCCCCCAATAGCTAAAATAGACTTAGCTTCACAGCTTCCTAAATCCAAAGAAGTTGTAAAGGACAATCAAAATTCTCTTCCAGTCTTAGAACCACAGAAAACTCAAATTGAAAAAGACCTATCTTTTCCCCTACCACCATCAAATTAAACTCGAGAAAATCTAATGAAAGACAAAAAGCAACAAGTTCCATTCCACAAAAAAAAGAATTTTAAAAAGAAAGCTAGAAATCAGAACAAACAACAAAAAGACTCGAGTTTTGAGACTTCTAAAAAGAAAGGTAATTTTAAAAAAAAATTTTTAGATAAACCTAAAACTTGGAATAAATTAAAAAAAAGTCCCAGACTTAAAACAGATACCAACAGAAAATCTCCCACTCAAGAAACCTTAGAGGTTAAAAAGTCTCGAAAAAAAATAAAAATTAAGGAAAATGCTTTAGAAAAAGCAGAAGAAATTATTCAAGAATCTAGAAAAAATTTATTGAATAACTTACAAGAAGTCCAATCTCTTTTTTTTAGTGGATTAGATTCTCAAGATGCACAAAAGCTCTCTCCCATGCGTATCAACCGCTATCTTGCACGTTGTGGATTAGGAGCACGTAGGACAGTAGAAGCTTATATTTTAGAAGGAAAAGTAGCTGTAAATGGAATTATAGTTACTGACCTTAGTAAAAAAATTCATCCAGAAAAAGATGAGGTTACTTTTGAAGGACAAGTAGTTAAACTACTGGAAAAAGATTTAATTTTAGCTTTTAATAAGCCTGCTGGGTTTTTGTGTTCCCATCAAGATATACACCATGAAAAGACAGTTTTTAATTTATTACCTATGCAGTATCGGCGCTTAAATATGGCAGGTCGCTTAGACTTAAACTCAAGGGGGCTTATGATCTTTACTACAGATGGAAATTTTATACAAACTCTTTCTCATCCTACAGGTGGGATAGAAAAAACTTATTTACTAAAAGTAGAAAATCTTCCTTCTGAAAAAGAACTAGTAGAAAATTTTTTACATGGTATTGAGGATTCAGGAGAACTCTTAAGAGCTAAGTCTGTCAGAGTTTTAAATAGAGATGAAGGAAAGGTAGAGGTAGTACTTAAAGAAGGAAAAAAACGTCAACTTCATCGAATGTTTCAAGCTTTAAATTCTAAAGTTTTAGATTTACAGAGAGTTAAGATAGGAAACTTAAGCTTAGAGGATTTAGGTCTTCAGGAAGGAGAGTATAAATTAATTTCTAAAAAAGAGATCTTAGGAGAATAGTTTGAGTTTTTTGTCTTTAAGTTTTCTTATTTTTTTTGGGATTGTCTTTTACATCTATTGGAATTTGCCCGAGAAACCTATTTTTAGAAGGTTGTTTCTTATTTTAGCTTCTTGTGTATTTTATTCTTATTTTAGTAGCTTTTTTTTAATACATCTTCTAATAGTTATATCAATAAATTATTTAATTTATAAATTTTTTCTTGATAAAAATTTATATATAAAGTTAGCAGTAATATTTAATTTACTAAATTTGTTTTTCTTTAAATATTTTTACTTTTTCTTAGCTACTTTAGGCGGGATTTTAGGACTCACACAACTAGAACAAAAATCAAACATTGATACTTTCATAGCTAGGACTTTGGGTTTAAGTAGTTTTGAGATAGTTCTTCCCATGACAATTAGCTATTATACTTTTCAGTTTATATCCTTAGCAGTAGATGTAAAACAAAAGAAATACCCTCATAGTTTACAGCTTTTAGATTTTTTTTCATATTGTTTATTTTTTCCAGTTATGATTGCAGGACCTATTTTACGAGTTGATCAAATTTTAAATCAATTTGACAAAGTCAATATTAGCTTTGATTCTATGTTAGATGGACTATGGCTCATTATAAGAGGAATTATAAAAAAAGCTATCTTAGCAGATTCTTTACTTGTTTTAGTTGTTCCTATTTTTAACTCTCCGTCCCAATATTCAGGGCTTGCACTTCTTGTTACAACTTATTTTTTTGGAGCTATGTTGTATTTAGATTTTTCGGGACTTACAGATTTAGCTAGAGGCTTAGGTTTACTTTTAGGTTTTGAGTTACCAGAAAATTTTAAAGCTCCTTTCTTTATGCAGAGTTTTGGAGACTTTTGGAGAAGATGGCACCTAACGTTTTCTTATTGGATTAGAGATTATATTTATATTCCTTTAGGTGGTTCTAGGGTAAATGAAGGGCGTATATACTTTAATCTCATTGTGACATTTGCCTTAGGTGGACTTTGGCATGGAGCTAATATGAATTATATACTTTGGGGAGCAATTAATGGGCTATATATAGCTATAGAGAGAAGTTTAGAACAGAGAAATATAAAATTTCCTCAATTTTTTGGAAGTTCCTTAGTTCACTATATTATTGTATTACATCTTTCTATGATTACGTGGGTTTTATTTTTTACACCTAATTTTTCAACTGCTTTTTCTATTGTAAAAAAGATATTAACTAATTCCATAGGTTTATTTCCTACAGGATTTGAAAGTGGGATTTATGCAATAATTTTTACCTTCATTTTTCATTTAGGTGAAGAATTTCCAGAAAAATTTAAAAAAATAAAATATTTACAAAAATATTTAATTCCTATTTTTAGTATTATTCTTTTTATCGTACTTGTCCAAAAATCTGGATCAAATATTGATTTTTTTTACGAGAAGTTTTAATGCAGAAAAGTTTTATTTATTTACCTCTTTTGTTTTTTATTTCTTTATTCCTAGTTGATAAAATATTTACTTTAGATTTTTTTAAAAATAAATTTCTTCAAACTGGAAATGTTGTTTACTATAGACATAGAGAAATTCTCTTTGAAAAATATAAGAAAGCAATTCCTAATGAAACTAGGAAAATTATTTTAGCTATGGGTGATTCTAGGGCTTATGCTTTTTCTAACTTAGCCTTTAATGCAGATAGAAAGTCAAAGTATGTAATTTATAACTTTTCAGCTCCTCAAGCTATAGTAGCTTATTCTCTACAATGGTTAGAAAAAATTCTTGAATTAGAAAAAAAGCCTAACTTAGTCTTTTTAGTTTTAAGTCCAGAAGGATTTGACGATCAAAAATTACTTATGCATAAACCTTTTCTCAGGCTAGGTGCAGATTCTCAATTTATAGAAAAATATTGGGATCAAATTCCTGAGAATGATAAACATGAATTTAATTTAGATCGTCTCATAGCTTTTAGAAGGATAGAATTTGACTTTAAGCTTTTGTTTGAACGTTGGAAATCGGGACGTATGAGAGAATATAATCCAAATTTCAATGCCGATATGTTTATTTTAAATCTTTATAATGGAGAACAACTTGCATATACTTCTATTGTAAATGATGAAAAAAAATTATTAACTGACTCCGAAAGAATGGCAAAAATTTATTTATCTGGATTTCAGGTACACCACACGCAGTTTTTCTTTTTAGAAAAATTTTTATCTCTTGCAAAATACAATCAAGTTACTGTTTTTGTAATTCTTCCTAAAGTATATTCAGAGTATAAAAAATATTGGGACAAGTTGAATCTTACAGAGATATGGTGGAAAAAAGTTGTAGATATAGCCAATAGACATTCAGCTTATACATATGATTTTAATACTATATCTGATTGTGAGCTTTTTTATGATGCCTCTCATCAGTCTACAATTTGTTATGATAAACAAGTCAATTTTTTAATAACTGAATGGGAGAAATTATCTAAGTAAATATGAGGCTACCTATATTTTTTCAGAAATCATTTTTTAGTTTTGATGTGACAGGTTTACCAACAATTGGTAAAAAACTTATTTTACAAGAAGATTTAATTCATGTTAAAGTTGAAAGACCATATTTTCGTATGACGTTTACTCCTCAAAATTTAACTTCCCTCTCTGAGTTACAAACTTGGATAAGAGAAACAGAAGAAAAGATAGAATTTTCTTCTAAAAGTAAATGTATCTCTAACAATAGTTTTATTGTAGAATACTTTGACAGAAGAGGACTAGATGAGTTATTAAATTATATTTTTGATAGAAATGGTGGTATAGCAAACAATACTTCCATCCCCGAAGCTTTTTGCTGGAACAAAGATCTACATCCTATTTTAATAAGCTGTAATAAAAGTGAAATGAGGGTAGGTTTTTATACTTCAGAAGGTCGCTGGTATATAGTTTTTGCTTCTGTAGATGAAAAAAGAACTATGGAAAAAAAATATCCTGAAGACTTTGAGAAAATTAAGGGTATTTGTAAAAAAATTGGAATAGAAATTTATCCTGTAGCTTACTTATCCCACATGTATGAAATGTCAAAAGAAGATTGGAAAAAACTTACAGAGTATTTACTTGTATGAAAAAAATCAATATTTTTTTGATTATTTCTTTATTTATATTTTTTTTGATTTTTATCTTTTTTATAAAAAATTATAATAATAAATTATTTCTAGTTAGTGAGGTCTTTGGTAACCAAGCTTGGTCACAAACTATAGAATATCTTCCCGAATTAGAAGGAGTAGGAGTAGTTAGAGCAGAAAACTGTGGGAAGTGTCATGTAGAAATCTATAAAGAATGGCAGGCTTCTACCCATGCAAATGCATTTTTAGACTTACAATTTCAAGCTGAACTTACAAAACAAAACTCTCCACAGTGGCTTTGTCTAAATTGTCATATACCTGTATTAAATCAAAGAGAAACCATCGTAACTCATCTAATCAATGGGGATTATAAAAAGCCTGTTTATAAGCCTAACTTATACTTTGATCCTACTATGCAACAAGAGGGGGTAACTTGTGCAACTTGTCATGTTAGAACTGATTCTAAAAACAAAACTTATGTAATTGGCGCAAATGGAAATACAAATCCTCCTCATCCTGTCAAAATAAATAAAACTCATTT
>Ga0308414_1000747_pt1 | contig 21087 bp, 14 predicted proteins | sample HotsprSampleOS50_FD_205667 | JGI IMG/M metagenome (GOLD analysis project Ga0308414, IMG submission 205667) | Hot spring phototrophic mat microbial communities from Octopus Spring, Yellowstone National Park, Wyoming, United States - 20090730_OS50 ...
AAAAATTCATCCAGTTTTTTTTGTAATTCTTCAAGTTCTTTTTGAAAACCTAGAGGTCTCAAGATCTTTTTGGATGGGCTTAGGTTTATTTTTCTAGTTTTTTTTTTAAAAAAACTTAGTATTTTTTGAAATATACTCATCTCCCATAATCCTTTCGTAAATTAGATGGACGTTCTATAAATCCTCTATCTAACTCATAGAGTTTAGCAAATTTTAAAAAAGTAGAGTATGCAGAAGAAATAGCAATTACAAAACCAGCATATCCATCTAAAAAACCTAGTTTAAAAATATAACATTCTAAAAATTTCACAAATGGTTTATAAATAGATTTTAAGATAGGAAACTTTACTCCTTTTTGAAAACGAGTAAACCCTACAATAGACGAAAATTTATTTATAGTATCTACTTGGTGAGTTAGATCTAAAAAACTATAGTGTAAAATGTCTCCCTTGATGTTTTTTCCTTTTCCTTGAATTTCAAGGTAATCATGAGGATTTTCACCTGTCCATCTTCCATAGCCCTTACGAAACAATCTATAACGATAAAGTGGATACCAACCACCATGATAAATAAACCTTCCCATGTGAAAAGTAAGTCTTGCAATCTTAAACCCATTATATTTAGAAAGATCTTGACTTAGTAAATTTATAATTTCTTGCTTTAAACATAGACCTACTCTCTCATCAGCATCTATAGATAAAATCCATTCTCCATGACAAAGTTCGATAGCTCTATTTTTTTGTTCAATATGTCCCGAAAAAGGATGTTGATAAATTTGTACCTTTGAATACTCTGAAGCTATTTCTAGAGTTCTATCATTACTATACGAATCTAATATAATTACCTCATCTGCAAAATCATGTACAGATTCAATGCAATCCTTAATGTTTTTTTCTTCATTATAAGTAACAATGGCTACTGAAAGTAAAATTTTTTTCTTTTCTTTTTCACTCATAGTAGAACTCTGACACTTGATTTCTAAATGGACTTACAAAAACTTTCTGTATATTCATTTTCTATTTTTATTTTAACTTTTCCTTTTTCTGTAACCATTTCACAAGGATTTGCTATTTTCTCTGCTCTCTTTTTTCTCATCGACAGTTTTCAAAGAAAAGTTTTCACTAAAAGATATTCCAATCGGTTTTTCCTAGTTACCTTATCTGTCTACTTGTCCCTTCTACCCTCTATTTTTGTCAATTCAGGTAATTATATAAATTTTTGGAAAAGTTTAGTAAGAGAAGAATTTTCCGATTTTTGGATGTGCTTTGTGCTTCTGACTGTTCATTTTTTAGCTAGGAAAGAAGAACACATTGAACTTTTTTATAAGACATTTTTAGTTTCTGCTATTCTCACACTCATAAGTGGACTTGTTTCTATCTTTACTCCATTTCGCTTAGCTATATTTTTTCAAAATGGGTTTGCTGTCCCAGAAGGTTCTAGGCTTCAGCATTTTGCAGGAAATATTTTTAACATACCTACTTATCTTCCCGTTGGTTTTATGAATACTCATTTAACTTTTGGGGGAATTTTAGGTTTATTTTTTGTAGGGCTGACTGCTGACTTTTTTTATAAAGTTCACAAAAGAGTATTTTGGAAAAATTTACTTTATTCTATTGTACTTTTCTTATATGGATTTGTAATTTTTTATAATGGAAGTCGCTCTATTTGGATTGGGGTTATCTTTGCTTTTTTATTACTCGGACTTAGATTTTATGGAACTTGGAAAGAAGTTTTTACTCCTCAACGGATTAAAATTTTAATTCCCGTTCTCATATTAATACTTACATTTTCTATTTATATATTTAAAAATAATTGGCTTTTACAAAGAGCCTTTTATCAGTCCTTTGTAGAAAATACAACTGAAAATCAAAGATATTTTATCTATAAAAATACTCTTCAAATTATAAAAAACTTTCCTATCTTTGGAGTAGGAGCAGGCAACTTTTCTCAGGCACACTGGGAAACTTCTACTTCAATGATCCAAACTCAAGAAGAACTTTGGTATGAACTTTTTATTACTCCTAGAGGTCATGCTCATCATGACATTCTACACTTTTGGGCAATAGGTGGCATTATTTCTCTTGGATTATTTTTGTTTTTCTGGGGCTATGCCTTTAGTTTCTTTTATACTGTAGAAGTAGAAGGACGCGAGCTTTTATTTTCTGGGTTTTTAATTCTCTTTCCAGCAGGATTTTTTCAATGTTACTTTTTAGATGATGAGGTAGTTTTACCTTTTTTAGCTTTTTTGGGTATTTTTAGTGGAAGAGCTTTTGCAGTTGCCGAAGAAATTCGAGAAAAACGAAAAATTTTTCATCTTCTCAAAGAAAGAAAAACTCAAGCAGGAATTACATTTCAGGAAGAAGCTATTTCTTTTGAAAATACTCTAGAAAGTTTTATCAATTGGTTTCAGAAAATTTTGGGATATGGGCACACAGATGATAAAAAAACTATTTCTAAAAAGCTAGCTATCTTTACTGTTGGTTTTCCAACAATTTTATCTTTTATCTTTATAGGTTACTTAACTTACAAAGATCCTTCTCTAGTTTATGAGAGAAAAATTTGGGTTAGTTATCCAGATAATAAAAAAATTATTTCAAAAGCTTTATCTACAAACCAAAGCCAAATTTCAAATGAATTAGCTCTTAGAGGTTTTAAAATAGAAGGTTGTTTGACACATAGATTCCAAACCCCTCCTCAAATTCGAACTGAACCTTATAAGATTAAAATGACTATCCATCCAGAAAGTAAAAATCCACCCAAAGAAGTAGTTGTCTTACGATTTCAAAGAGATAGCTTTGATCAAGATCAACTCTACAAAGCACATAAGGAAGTCTATATTGATGAAAAAGTTTTTACTTTAAATATAGGTGAAAATATATTAGAGTTTTCTAATTTAGAAAATTTAAAAGATTCTGAAAAATTTCCTGAAAATATTTATTTCATAGATTATAAATTTCAGTTTATCCCAAAAAATGAAAATATACCTCTATTAGATTTTCCTAAAATAGATTTTGGAAAACTCTGTGGATTAGATTTTTAATTTTTTTCTTTCAATAATTTTTTAAGTTGTTTTAAATTCATAGAAATAGAAATAAATTCTTTATCTTTTACTAATTGAATTTTTTCTTTGAGTTTTAAAATTCTCTCTTCAGTTCCAGGATGAGTACTCAAAAAAGTAAGATTTTCTGAATTTACAGGAAGTTTTTTTTCTATTTCTTGAACTTTTTGGAAAAATTGAATCATTCCCGAAGGATCAATCTTAGAACTTACTAAATAGTAAAATCCCTTAGCATCTGCTTCTCTTTCAAAATCTCTTGAAAATTTAGCTCGTAATAAAAGTCCACTATTTTGAGTAAGTACTGCAAGTAAGCCCGTAAAATCTCCAAATAAGGTCTGAACTAAAACAAAAATTCCAATAGTGTTGATAAGTTGCCTAGTTCCATGCCTTTCTGTTACATGAGAAATTTCATGGGCTAAAACCCCAGCAATTTCTTCAGGAGTTTCAGCTTCTAAAATAAGTGCAGAGTGAATGACAACATTTCCCCCAGGTAAAGCAAAAGCATTTACCATAGGATCTTCTACAATATAAAACTGAAACTGATAACCTGAACCTTTAGCAGCCTCTACCAAAGGCTGAGTAACCGGCAATAAGAGAGAAAGAATTTTTTCATCTCGATAGACTTTCTTCCCTAATAACATTGCTTTCAGTGCAGTGTCTCCTAGTTTTTCTTCCCACTCTATGGGAACTCTAGAAGCTAGTGCATAACTAAAAGAACTACGAAGATAATACAGTGCATAAAATACTAAAGTCAAAAAAATTGTAAAACCTAAAACCCAAGCAAGTGTAATATAAAGTCCTTTTTTTCTTTCTCTTTGTAAATTGGAAAAAGCATGATTAGAAAGTATATTAGGATCGTTTAATATAGATTTATCAGAAGTATAAATACTCCAATCAGAAACATGTGGATGTGAAAAAAAGATCAAACTATTCCCTACTCCCCCTAATTTAACTTGAATTCCTTGAGTTGGAAGAGAAACCTTTGTACCATTGTAAAAAAATTGAACTTCATATTTAGTAACTTCTAAACTCCCCGCCACTCTCTTATTTTCTAAAGAATCATTGAGTCCAATTGCAAGATATTGCTTTGTCGTGTTTTGCATACTTGAAGTATTTGACTAAGAGAAATTTTGTCAATTATTTCACTTGAAAGTTTAGTTTTTCTACTAAACTACCATTTTTATTTCGTAGTTCTAAAGAAAAATTTCCTACTTGTAAATTCCACAAAAAAGGACTTCCGGCATTTGCTATTCTTTTTCCATTTAAATACCAAATTAAGTTTGGATCAGGAATTTTAGCTTCAATAGATAAGGTCTGTGCTAAAGTTGGAATATCGGGATCTATACTAATAATAGTATTTGGAAGAGGTCTTTTGATACCATTGACTAATTTAGGTTCTGATTTTTGAATTCTTTGAGTTTCTGTTCCTAAAATAAACCATTCGGGATTTGTAGTACGAGTCAGTTCATTTTTTACTTCAGCTCTCACTACATTAGAAGGAGGAGGTTCTTCTTGGTAAGATTTATTTTTATACAAGTAATGAATGAGCTCAGCCCAAATAGGTGCAGCCCCACTTACTCCACTTACATTCCACATAGGTTCACCTGAGTGGTTACCTACCCAAACTCCCACAGTATAATCTTTCGTATACCCTACACACCAATTATCCCGCATATCTTTACTTGTACCTGTTTTTACAGAGGCAGGAACTCTGGTAGCAAGAGGGTTATCTAATCCAAAAGTTAAAGCTCGAGCTTCCCTATCTTTTAAAATTTCTGAAATTATAAAACTTACTTCAGGAGAATAAACTCTTTTTTTCAAACTATGGTTTTCCTGCCGCAGATAATGTATAGGCTGAAAAAGACCTCTATTAGCAAATACAGTATAAGCTTGAACTAGTTCCCATAGATTTACATCTAAAGAACCTAAAGCTAGAGAAAGTCCATAAAATTCTCCTTCTTTGAGATTAGAAAATCCTAATTCCGTAAGTTTTTCGTGAACTTCATTTATTCCTACCATATCTAAAACCTGAACAGCTGGAGAATTTAAAGAAGATGCTAAAGCTACCTTAGCTGTTACATCTCCATGAAAACCTTCGTAATTTCCCGGATTGTAAATTCCTGTTCCCACTTGAACAGAAAAAGGTTTATCTTCTAAAATTGAAGTAGGAGTTAAAATTTTTTTTTCAAAAGCTAAAGCATATATAAAAGGCTTTAAAGTAGAACCTGCTTGTCTTTTAGCTAAAATACTATTTATTTCAGGTGAAAGAGAATAACTTCCACTTCCACCTACATAAGCTAAAACTTCTCCTGTTTGGTTTTCTACTACTAAAATAGCACAATCTCTTACATTTTGTTTTTGGAGTTCACGAATTCTCTCTTGGCAAGAATTTATTGCTTGAATTTGTAATTGTTTATCTAAAGTAGTATAAACTTCCTGTTCTTTTTCTCCTCTCTTTAAGATGAGATTTGCTAAATGATAAGCCCATTTTTCTGGATGCTGAACTTCATACTTTGGAGTTAGTTTCTCATAAGCAAATTGTTCTAGGCTAGAGCAGTCTTCTATTTCATATTGTAGTTTTTGAAGATAACATGCTCTTTGAATTAATCTCTTTAGGGAAAAAGAAGGATTTTTTATCATTGCTGCAAGTAAAATTCCTTCTAGCTTGTTTAACCCATGTGCTTGCTTTTGAAATAAACCTCTACTAGCAGCATCAATTCCTACTAGTTCTCCTCTATACCCTACTAGGTTTATATAAGCTTCTAAAATTTGTTGTTTACTCCAAAACTTTTCTAATTCTAAAGCTAGTTGAATTTGATTCCACTTTTGAAATAAGTTTCTTTTTCGAGGTTTAAATTTTTCTGTTAAAATTCCAGCTAGCTGCATGGTAATTGTACTAGCTCCCCTTGTAGTAGAACTAGTTAGGGTCTGGATTGTTCCAGAACCTAAAGCTAACCAATCAACTCCTTTATGTTCGTAAAATCTCTTATCCTCTGCTAAAACTAAACTTTCTAAAAAGTAAGAAGAAACCTCTTGTAAGGAAATCCACTGAAGTCTTCTTTCTTTTGGATAAGTTCGTATTTCTACTAAAATTTCTCCTTTTTTATCTAAGAGAACTGACTCTGATTTTTTTAAGGCTTCTTTTGTCTGTTCAAAAGATGGAAAAAGAGAATCAGGGAATAAATTACTTACAAAGAACAAAATACCATATAAAAATAATTTCATAGACTTATCCATCCTTTTCATTCGTAAATCAAATCAATTAACTAGAAAGTAAAATTTTTGAAATATTTTTGTAACATTTTTTCTTTGTAATTTATCCAAGGATAAAAAAGTGAGTTCAAATTCACATAAACCTACTTCTAAAGAACAAATTGTATTTTTTGGATCTATATTTCTCTTAGCGGGTATTATATCAATTTTATATTTTCTCGGTGCTTCTCATAAGCTTTTAGGATGGATTGCTTTTACCATAGCTGCTTTTTCAGTAGCTGGAAATGATGCTATTCAAACTATAGGAACTTTTATAGAAAGTAAAAAAGGGACCCAATTAGCATTAAAAATTCTTGTCTTTTCTGGTTTGCTTTTTGTAGTTCATCTTATAGGTTGGTACAAAGACAATCACGAAGTACACTTTCACCGTTTAGATGCCTTTCCTCCCCCAGAAAGGTTTAACTTACTTCAGCTTTTAGCTCCCTGTGTAATTGTAGTACTGACAAGACTAAAGGCACCTATTTCTACAACTTTTTTAATTTTAGGCTTATTTGGTGGAGGAAACATTGAAAAAATGCTCACTAAGTCTTTTCTTGGCTATGGAGCTGCCTTTTTATTTGCTATGTTAGTTTGGGGAATACATAGCAGGCTTCAGCCTGATGAGTACCATCAGGAATTTGAACCCGATCCTAAAAGTGAAAAGTTTTGGTCGAGTTTTCAGTGGGTTTCTACTTCCCTTTTATGGATTGCTTGGCTACTTCAAGACACAGCTAATATAGCTGTATTTATTCCTCGTAAGTTGGAATTTTGGGAATTTTGCTTAGGCATAGGAATTATTGGTTTAGCTCTTTCTTTTATATTTTATACTGATGGTGGCACTATCCAAGAAGTTGTCAGTGAAAAATCCGATATAAGCTCTGCTAAAGCCGCTACCCTTGTAGACCTAGTCTATGCCACTTTACTCATCTTGTTTCAATATATAAGTAAAATGCCAATGTCTACTACTTGGGTCTTTTTAGGACTTTTAGCAGGTAGAGAAATTATTTTACATATAGTAACTAGAAGAGATAGACCTTATCTTGAAACTTTTCGTCAAGTAGGAAAAGATGTCTTACTTGCAAGTTTAGGAATTACTGTAAGTGTGAGTTTTTATCTTCTATCTTATGTTATTTACCCATCCCAAAACACTCATTCAGAAATCCTACTCATGATACAAGAATGGTTAATCCAATTCCAAAAAGTATCTTTCTTATATTTTAAATAATTTTCTTCCAACTACTTTAACCTGTATCAAATTTAATATCTAAGGGTGCTGTATTTTCTTTTTTGAAAAAATAACTTTTTTATAAAAACTTTATTTAGTATCGTTATACAAATTAAAAATATTCCTCAATTTTAATTTCAGTTTTTTCTTCTCAAAGATTTTTTAATGAGACAAACTCTTTTAAACCAAAACTCTTTAAGTCAAACTAAATCTAAAAAGGTCTCAAAGACAGTAGCTGCTAAGTTCATATATCAAGGCCTCTAAGATCTTCATTTCTCTTTAATTCTTTCTTGTTAGGTTTTCTTTTGATACTTCTAAAGTTAAATTTGTAAGGATTTAGCATGAACTAATACTAGCTTCTAATTTTTAAACTTTTATTATATTTTCGCCTATTTTTATAAGTCTGTTTACTATAGTAGGTTTTAGAGACTCTTTTATATATATCTTTTGCAATTATTATGCATCAGATCAAACTATACTCTACTAAGATAAGGTAAAATTTTGGGACGACTTACTGTTGGAATTTCTCAATCTTTTAATTTCACATAAAGTATAAGTAAATTTCTTTCCTTTATTTTTTGAAAATATACTTTTCTTTCTTCTTACATTAAGTTTTCCAATAATTATATAAAAATTGATTTGACATCCTTTAAACTAGATTTCTTTTAATTGCTTATAATAATTTTTTTTAATTTGTTTCATATTTTCTTCTTTTGAGTGTAAGTGTTTTTATTACTAGAATGAATATGAAACTAGTGTAATATACTAAATATAATTTCTAATATGTATCGATATTTATAAAAAACATGCCTAATTTAAAAATCTCCAAACTTCCAAATTTAGTAATTGTCGAATCTCCATCTAAAGCTAAAACTATTTCTTACTATTTAGGTCCAAATTATCTAGTCAAAGCTAGTTTAGGACATATTTTTGACTTACCTGTAGATAGGCCAGGATATATTGTAGAGGATGGATTTGAACCTGAATGGGAAATCCTTCCTAAAAAACATAAGCTCGTTCAAGAATTAAAAGCTCTTGGAAGTAAGGCTGAACATATTTTTTTAGCTACAGATCCCGACAGAGAAGGAGAGGCTATAGCGGCACATTTATTTAGTTTGTTTCCTGTTGGAAAAAAAATTTACAGGATAAGATTTAATGAAATTACAAGAGAATCTATTTTAAAAGCTTTTCAAGTTCCGAGTAGTCTAGATATGAATTTATTTGAAGCACAAAAAGCTAGACGAGTTTTAGATCGAATTGTTGGGTATGGATTAAGTCCTTATCTTTGGAATTTAAAATCTAAACTCTCAGCAGGTAGGGTTCAGTCTGTCCCACTTCGTTGGATTTGTGAAAGAGAAAAAGAAATTCAAACTTTTATAAGTGAAGAATATTGGGACATGGAAGCAGAGTTTACTTATAAAGATTTTAGTTTTAAAGCTCATCTAGTTTCTACAAATTTACAAAAAAAGTTAAAATTAGATTTTATAAAAAACTTATTTCCAAATATATTTCTTAAGGAAGGTGAACAATTTATTGAACAAGAACTCAATTATGAAATTAAAAATATTGAATCTTCTTTTAATAATTTATTTCCTCCTCCACCTTTTATAACCTCTACTCTCCAGCAAGCAGCACAAAATAAGCTAGGACTTTCAGTCTCTGCTACTATGAAAATTCTTACAACTTTGTACGAAGGACTTAGTATAGATGGAAAACTAAAAGGATTAATTACTTATCCGAGAACTGACTCTACTAGAATTTCAGAAACTGCTCAAAAGATGAGTTATGCATATATAAAACAAAAAGGTTGGAAAATAGGAAAATTGATTCAGAGAAAATCTAAAGGAAAAGTTCAAGATGCACATGAAGCTATTCGACCTACAGATATAAGCTTAGAACCCCAAAATATAAAAAATTTTTTAACTGAAAAAGAAGCACAAGTCTATGAGTTGATTTGGAAAAGATATGTAGAAAGTTTTTTACCACCTGCTAAATTTCAAGTTATTAAAATCCAACTCCAAGCAGGAGAGGCTATTTTTGAAGCTAATTGGAAAGTTTTAGAAAGTCCCGGCTTTTTAGAACTAGAAGGTAGGCAAAAAGAAAACTTAAATTTACCTGATTGGAAATTAAAAGATATTTGTCGTTTACGAAAATATAAACTAGAAAAAAAATTTACAACTCCGCCTTCACGTTACACAGAAGCTAGCTTAATTGAAAAAATGGAAAAGACTGGTATAGGTAGACCTTCTACTTATGCTCCTACTCTTCAAGTTTTATACCAGAGAAAATATATTACCAAACAAAAAAAAATTATTTTCCCAACCGAATTAGGAAAAGCAGTCATTGAAACCTTAGTACCTAAGTTTTCTAAACTTTTAGAAGATGAATTTACTAGTAATATGGAGAAAGAAATAGATAAAATTGAACAAGGGAAAGTTCAAAAATCAGAATTTTTAGAAAAATTTTTACAAGAGTTTGAAAGCTTAAAAAAACAAAAAAATCTTTCTAACAATAATCAAATTTGTCCGAGTTGTCAAAGTGGAGTTTTAAGAAAAAAAGTAACCAAAAAAGGTAAACTATACTGGATATGCTCAAACTATCCAAGTTGTGAGTTTATGGAGTATTTTACAACTTAATAAGTAAAAGTCCATCTCCTGCAGGAATTAAAGTTCTCTTTAATTTTTTAGATATTACAATTTCCCAAAATTCTTGGATAGCTCTATCAGAAGGTCGAGTATATAAGCTTGGATCTAGTCTTCCATGCCAAAGTACATTATCAAATACTAACTTTGTGTTTTTAGAAGTTTTAGTAACTAAAATTTCTAAAATTTCTGGATAAGTAATTTTATCGCAATCAACAAAAATAAAATCATAACTATTTATATTTTCTTGTTCACGTAAATAATGTAAACAATGTGCTTTTAAGTAAATAACTTTTTGATTATTTGAAATAAGTTTTTTCATAAAAGACTCTGCCCAATTTAAAGCCTCTAAGTTTCTGTCAATAGTTACAATTTCTAAGTCTAACTGTGAAGCTAGCATCCAAGCAGTTGAATAACCTAAACCAGTTCCTAGTTCTAAAATTCTAGAAGGTTGAAAGACCTCAACTAAGAACTTTAAATTTTCCCCTGCTACTGGAGAAAGTATGGGAATTTTAGATTTGAAAGCAAACTCTTCCATTTCTAAAAAAATAGAACTAGGCTTTTGAACAAGTTTCTCATTTATCCACTTTTCAAAATCACCTCGAAATATACTTTCAAATTGTTTCATTCTTAGACCATTTTTTTTAGTTTACAAGAAAAGTCTTTGTTTTTTAATCTTAGTCTAAAAATTTGGAGATATGAATTCTTTTGTTTTCCTTTTTGTTCTAGTTTTTTCTTTTCCAATTTTTACTCAAACTATAGAAGTCAGCTTTGTAGCTGACTCAAGATTTGGAAAAGTAAATGGTAAATTTACCAAGTCTCAAATTCAAGTTTCTAAAGATGAAAAAACTGCTCAAGTTAGTGTTGACATCTCAAGCCTTCAAACTGGAAATTCTCTTCGTGATAGACATCTTTTAGGAGAAGACTTTTTTTATGTAGAAAAGTATCCTACTGCAAACTTTATTTTAGAATCTTTAACTCCTATAGGAGAAAATCTCTTTCGTGGTAGTGGAAAATTGACGATAAAAAATGTAACTAAAGAAATTTCTTTTCAACTTAGTCAAACACAAGATAAGGCTAAAGTTTACATTGGAACTACGGAAATTAATCGATTTGATTTTGGTGTAAACTACGACAGTATAATAAATAAAATTTCTGAAAAAGTACTTATTCATTTTAAAATTACAAAGGATTAGGAAATGAAAAATTTATTTTTTATTCTTATTCTCTTGGGAGTTTGTATACCTCTTTTCTTAGAAAACTTATCTGGAAAGCGTGGACGTCATTCTCTTCAAAAGCTTATGAGTATAGGTCTAGATGCCAGTGAAAACCTAACTACTCAACCTAGAGATTATAGCATCCTCGAAAAGCTCACTCCTAAAACAGAAAATAAGCCTATTGAAGAAGAATTTGATGAACAAGAAAATTCCGATGAAGAGCAGGAAAATGAGGAGTTAGAAGAAAATCCTTAAAGCCATGAGTTATCTCGGACACAAACTCCGAGCTGTAGTAAAGAAGTTTGCAGAATTTTTTTACTACATCTTTAAATCAGTCTCTGTTGCTAGAGCTGTCACTTTAAGTTTTGGGATAGCTATTTTATTTGGGACCATCTTATTATTTCTAGTTGAAAAAGACTTAGATATCTTTGACTCATTTTATTTATCGGCTTCTGCTTTTTGTGTAACTGGTCTTACAACTAAAAACATAAGTGAACTTAGCTTAGTTGGGCAAATTTTAATCATGCTGTATATACAAATTGGAGGTTTGGGAATCATTGTATTTACTGTCTTTGTTGGACTTATGGTATTAAGTGGACTTTCTAGAAATGCAAAGCTAAGAGACTTTGTAAAAGAAGTTTTAGATACAGAAGTAAAAACTGAAACAGGAAAGGTCGTAGGAGAATCAGATAGAATTTGGAGAGTAATATTTTCTATTTTAAAAATTACTTTTTTTTTAGAAAGCTTAGGAGCAATTGCACTTTATTTTGTCTTACCACCCGAACTACCTTACAATGTTTCTAGAGTTTTTCTTGCTATTTTTACTTCTATTTCTGCTTTTAACAACGCTGGATTTTCTTTAGTAAACGATTTAAGCTTTCTTATCAAATCCCCTATTGCTTTATATATCTTATCTATTTTAATTGTATTAGGTGGAATAGGTTATCCTGTAATTATTTTTATAGAAAAAACTATCTTAGAAATTATTCATAAATTAGTTTCTTATTTTGAAGTTCGGGGTGAAACCTATCTTATGACCCAAGCTATAAGAGGAGAAGAGCCTTCTAGATTATATTTTTTATTGACTAGAATTTCTGCTTGGAGTGAATATCGAATTGAAGATTACAACAAGAGATTATTTGGTGAGTCCAATATTATTCAAACAAAAATTATTTTTTACTGGACAATAGCTTTACTTTTTGGAGGTTGTTTTTTACTTTTATCTCTTGAATTTAATAACCCACTTACTATTTCTAACTTAAGTTTTCATGAAAAGTTTGCCAATATTTTATTTCTTTCTGCTTCTAGTAGGACAGCAGGATTTAATACTTTTTTAATTTCTAACTTATATGATGCTTCAATAGTACTTTTATGCATCCTTATGTTTATAGGTGGTGGACCTCAAGGTACAGCTGGTGGAATTAAAATTACAACTTTTGCTATTTTAATAAAGTATTTAGAAAATGTAATTAGCTCCCTAAGTAACGTTAGGTTTTTTGGTCAAACTATTTCTAAAAAATCAGTAGCTATGAGTATAAGACTATATTTTTTAGGAACTACAGTTATAGCTGTAATCATATTTTTATTGACATTAATTAGAGCAGAAAGTGGACAACTTCAAAATATTGTCTTTGAAGTAATATCAGCTTTTTCAACTGTTGGTTTTAGTTTAGGTTTGAGTTCTAAACTTTCAAACACAGAAAAAATAATTTATTCACTTGTTATGTACGTTGGACGAATAGGTGTTTTTAATGTGTTAATTGCTATTACAGGAAATCCTGTAACTAGTCAAATAGGACAAGAAGATATGGATGTAAAAATTCAAGTTGGTTAGTTTTCTTCTCTTTCAAACTGAATAAGGCGAATTACATCACTATGACAGTCTTCTCTTTCATTTTCTTTCATTGTTGGAAGTCTAGTATACCAATTACCATTTTCATATTGTAAATCTATCCAATATGTAAATAAGACAGTTGTCCCATTTTTATTTTTTAATTGAATTTTTAAAAATTCATTTGAAAGAATACCTTTAATTTTATATACTTCCCCATCTCTAGTATGGATACGAATATCTTTAGGATTAAACTGGTAAGTAATTCCATCTTTTACTTTTTTTAGCTTTGAAGCTTGCCAAGATTGAATATAAATTTTTTTTATTTCGTTAAGCTTTAGAGTTTTTTCATAATAAATTCCATCTATAATATGCTTTAAGAGTAACTCTTCTTTGGTATACTCAAATTCCCCACTTATTTCCCGACCATCACAAAGTTTTACAGAAAGTAAGGTATTGTGTTTTACTTTTTTTTTATAATTATCCTTATTTTCTTCTTTTTTATCATTGGTAATATCTTTGACGGAAGGTAAACTGGGTTCACGTGGTGATTCTTGATTTAAAAGGTAAGTATATAATATTATAAATACTATTATAATTTTACCCAATACAAAACCTCTATCTAAATTCCTCTAAACATAGGGCGAAACCATGGAATTCCAACTATAAATAACGCTAAGATAAATACATAAGTTCCAAGTAAGATACGTGAGACTTTTTGTGGATTGATTTCTCTTTTTAAAATAACATTTGCAATATGCAAAAGAATTAAAATCACACTCATTATAACTAAATGTTCTATTGCAAAAAATCTTAGTTCTTTGGTCTTCATTGCCGTTTTAAAATCAGCTAAGGCTGTTTGAACAACAGGACTGTAAAAGAGATAAAGTAACATTCCTATAAGAAATTGAACATCTACTAAGATCATAGTTAGTTTATGTCCAAATTTACAAAACTCAGTAATATTTTCCTTTTTTAAAACGCTATAAACCAATCTAAAAAAAGTAAAAGAAAAACTCAAAAGCACAACCCAACGTAAAAGTGAATGTAAAAAAAGTAAAAACTTATAAGTTATAGATTCCATTTAAACCTCTCTATGCTAAGACTGAAAATAAGTCTTTTCTTGAAAAGAAATATTTTCTTATAAAATACTAGCCATGATAAAACCACTATGTAATTTAGGTGAAAACGTGTATGAGCATTCGTACTAAAATCTTTCTCATTTTAGGTATAAGTCAACTTATTTTAGTCTTACTTTTAACTGTTACTTCTATTTATTTAATTTTAAATATTAAAAACGAACCCCAAAATAAAAGGGCTCAAGAACAAATCTTACTTTTTCAAAGAGAATTAAATCAAAAAAAAGAAAAAATTGAAATTGTTTTAAAAAATATTTTAAGAAATCCCGATTCATTACGCATCTTAAATTCGGGATTTGAATCTAGGAAAATTTTAGTTGACAATCAATACTACTTTGAAAATCTCCTGAAAACTTTTCAAATTGACATTTTAGAATTAGGAGATTCTACAGGGAAAGTTTATTATCGATTTCATAACCCCAGTAAATATGGTGATGATAAATCTTATCAACAAATTGTTAAATCGGCACTGGGTGGACAGCAAGCTACTGCCTTAGAAGTTGGTAACTCGGGACTTGCTTTACGTACTATTTTACCTTTTAATCAACTTGGCACTATTATGGCAGGAGAATTAGTAAATAATGAATTTCTCTCAAAACTTAGTTTTCATGAAAACTTTCATATAGCACTCCTTCAAGAAGATATGCTGATAGCTGCCAGTAGTGGGCTTATTGAAAAGTTTCTTAACGAAAACCCTATTAGAACAATTGCAGGTAAAAGAAAAAAATTTGAAGGCAACTATTACTATGCGGTCAATTTACCATATGATGACAAAGGTTTTAGTTCTATTCCCTTAAACTTTCTTGTGCTTTTAGATGAGACTGAATTACAAGCCTTAATTCGGAAAGCTTGGTGGACTTTAGCTTCTATGTCTTTTGTAATGCTCATATTTATCTTTCTCATTTCTTATTTATTTTCAAGAGATATATTAGAATCTTTTAAAGTTTTAGTTCAAGCTATGCAAAACTTCAGGAAAGCAAATAACGAACCTTTATTAAACTTAGTATCTCGTAGAAAAGATGAGCTAGGTGAGATGGCAAATATTTTTTTAGGAATGAAAATTGACTTAAATACTTACCAAAATCACCTAGAAGAACTAGTTAGAATTAAAACAAATGAACTGTTTTTATCTAATCAAAAATTAGATCATGCTAATGAAACTTTGCGAAATAGACAACTTCAAATTGAACATGAATTTATGGTAGCTCAAAGCTTACAAGCTCATCTTGTCCCAAATCCCGATAAATTAATTGCACCTTTACAAGTTAAGTGTGTCTATCAACCTGCTAGTGGTGTAAGTGGAGATATTTATGATTTTGGGATGCTAGGAAATAAAGAATGTTTTTTCTTTATGGCAGATGTCTCTGGACATGGGGTCCCTGCTGCAATGGTTACAGCAATGGTAAAAATTTCTTTAATTAAAATTCCACTTAGACAACTAAATCCTTCTGAAGTTTTAAAAATGTTAAATCAAGAACTAGTTCAAATTTTAGATGATCACTACTTTACTGCTTTCTTTTGTAAAATAGATTTTCAAAGACGAATTATGCTTTATGCAAGTGCAGGAGCTACTCCTGCTTTACTACTGAAAACTTTTAAACATACGGTAAAAATTTTAAAGCCTACAGGTACTGTAATGGGAGTGTTTGAAGATATGGAATTAGAAACACATTCTATAAAGTTAGATCCAGGTGATAAATTATTTATTTTTACAGATGGAATTTCTGAAGAAACAGATGAAAATAAAAAACTGTTTGGAGTAAGAAGAATTATTAAACATCTAATAGAATACAGATTCAATACCAATGAAGAAATTTTAAAAACACTTCTTTTAAAAGTAAAAACTCATGCTGAAGGTGGAAAGTTTAAAGATGATATTTCTTGTATTCTTGCCAATGTAGGTTAAAAAAAATTATAAACAAAATAAAAAAATTTATTGCACAAATCAGAAAAATTAAAGCAAAATCTCCTTGTAGAGATTTGTAGTTTGAACAAAGTTCTCCTAGAATAGAGCTACCTAATTTATCTTTTAAGAGTAAACTACAAAAAATATTGCCAAGCATTCCTCCGAAAGAAATAGAAAAAATACTAAAAATTCCATAGATTGATCCATAAACATGGGAAGGTGAGTGTTTACGAAACCAATAAATTCCACCCATATAGTATCCAGCAAATAAAATAGCATGTGGAATTTGAAAAAGCAAAACTAAGTGCTTAGGTAAGCCTAAGGGACTTAAAAAAAATAAAAGAAAGCGTAAACTTCCTGCAGCTAAGGAAAGTAAGAAAAGAAAAGAGTAACCAAATTTATGATTTAATTTTGGGACAAAAACTAAAAAAGGAGCTTCAAGTATTACAGCAAGCATCCAGCCCAAGAATACAGAGTCTAAACCATAGCTAATTTGTAAGTAACGTCCCATATAGTTGTCTGTTACTTGATAAGCTGAATAAAATACAAAAGAAAGCCCAAAAAAAATAATAAATTTTTTTTGTTTAATTAATGCAACTGCTTGGCTCCACTCGTACTTTTCTGAAGAGTGTCTTTGGAGTGGAAAAAAATGTAAAAAAGGAAATATAGCTAAATAAGCAAAAGCTCCTAACTTCCCTGTTTGAGAAGAATTTTCTAGGAGTGAAATGAAAGGATGAGTTAAAATGAACAACAAAAGTTGTACAAATAAAAATCCTAAAGTTCCAGAAGCTCGAATTTTACTAAAGCTTGCCTCTCCTTTTTGTTCGATAACTCCAATTACTAACCATTGGTAATTAGAAGAAAGTAAAAACCTATGTAAACCTCCAAAAAGACAAGTAAGTCTCCAGTCTTCAGGAAAGGAAAATAAAAAAAATTGACATGGGATAACTAAGACTAATCCCAAAAAAAGTAACCATCTCAATTGCTTAGTATAATCACTAATCCATCCCCCAAAAAAACTTCCGAGTGGCATGGTAAACTGAATAGATAAAAAAATTATTTCTGCTTCGTTGGGAAAATAAGTCAAGATATAAGGTGATAAACTAGATAAATTAGAACCTAGACCAATAAAATAAAAAAATAAAATTGAATGGCTATCATTCAACAATATGATAATTTTTTTGCGTTCGAAGATGTTCAATAAAAAATTTCTAACTTTTAAAAATAGTACCAAAGTTTTTTCTAAAGATTATCCTTATAATCTGTAAAAATTTGTCTTTTATCCAGTCACCTCTGTTTAGTTCATGTGTAAATAGGGGATTGTACCTATCATGGCTTATTACAACAATGTCAATATCCTTTATTATTCAATCAGAAACAAATCCTCCATCTCCATCTCTTTAATTTTTGAAATCCAACTAGTGATATTAACATAATACAACTGTTATTTTTAATGTTTGCAAATTCTAACTGAATCTATTCTTTACAGTTTTAGTTTTAAGTCTAGTTTTTGACAATCACTTCTCATCTTTATTGGTCTTTCTTGTATGCTCTTCAAGACGTTACAAAAATAATATAAAGTACAAATTACAAAACTATAAGCTAATAGCTTTTCCAAAAGCTTTATGATACAAACAATTAAAGTAGTAATTTTTCCACAATTCTTCATCAGATAAATTATATATAACTTTTATACCAATTGCCAAAAGTATTTTCCCTTTTTATAAATCATGAAGTTTATTTTGTAAGGTCAATCAAAATTGATTGGAAATTTTTTTTGACGTTTGGTATAAGACCTCTAATCCTACTAAAATATTTATAGGAAAAAGCTCTCTCAAAAACTTTATCAAAATGGGCACTTCTAAAAACTGGATTTTTTCCTTAGAAATTTTATCTTTTAATCTTCTTTGCAGGTTATTAGATCTTCTCAATACTTTTAAAATTGTCTTCATTTATTTTGCAAAATAATTCAAAATAAAAGACATTACACTAATGATTATCTTAATATCCTTGTTTAAGGTAGAATTTAACTTTTTATGGTTACAAAACAAAGGTTTGGTCAAATGCTTTTATATTCTCTATAAAAATATTTATACAGTATATAAAAATCATGAAAAAATCAACTATTTATTTACTTTTTGCAGTGAGATTAAAAAAGTTTTTTAAATAATTTTAACTCATAGATAAAGTTTATATTTTTGTTTTATCTTTCTTGTGATATAACCATCTCGATCTACCTTTTCTAATTTTTGAATTATTTTATTAGCAGATTGAGAGTTGTTCATATAAATATAAATATCTGCAAGATTAGCAAGGTACTTAACGTTAAAAGGTTCTCTCAATCGAACTCTTTCTGCTAATTCAAGTGCATATTCAAAATTTTTAAGTTTTTTATTAACATATGACCCTAAATATATATACTCTGTATCTTTTGGTCTTAATTGAATGTAGTTATCGATATATTTTTTTAATTCTAAATAATTTTTTTCCTTAAAGTATATTTTTATTATTTCTTTAAGGATATAATGGCTTGGATATTCTTTATAAGAATTAAATAAAATTGATAAAGCTTCTTTTTTATTTCCCTTTATTAATAATTCTCTGGCTTGAAGTATATCTTTTTTTTGATTTCTTGATCCATTAGATTCTATTGTTTTAGATTCTGATATTTCCTCAATTTGTTCTTTAAATGATATTCTAATCAAAGATAAGTCATCTGTAATTTCTCCTGCATTTTTAATTAACTCAACAATTTGTTTTAAGTTACCTTTTCCATCTTCAACATGTTTTAAAAAAAGCTTTTCGTCTTCATTGATCTTTCTTTCATCCTCTTTGGTATCTTGTATATTATTAGCACTAGTAATCTGAATATCATCTCTACCATCAGAACCAAAAATTAAAACGTCTCCAACTTGAAATTGAAAAGTTTGTATCAATAATTCACCAGAAATATTACCCGTGATTCCTACTTTTCTAGCAATACTAGAACCAAGAAAATCAGCTTTACCATCTCTATATAGAACAATATCAGGATGTTCAGCGTTGATATAATACATTAATCCTGTTTCATCATCAATAATAGCGAGAACCATCGAAACTAACATGGTCCCATCAAAACTTATAAATACACTTTGTAATTCAGTAAAGGCATTTTTTAACCACCTTTCAGGAAAAAGATTTTTTGTAGAATCTGATAATTTAGTTCTTTCGATAATTGTTTGGAAAACGGATCCTAATACTAAAACACCTCCAGCTCCTTGAATTGATTTTCCCATTGCATCAGCATTTAAAATTACATTAAATAATTTTCCACGAAGTTCTATCGTGTGTGCCGCATTTAAATCTCCTCCTATTTCAGAGTTCCAATTTCTAAATTTAAATTTTTTCTTTTGTTCAGAAAAGAATTCAATATTGAAATTGTTACTTTTTACATAATTTTTTGCAAGAGGCTTTATAAGTAGAGAAGTTAGATAGTAATCACCATCTTGCTGCGTTTTTAATTTTTTTACTTCTTCTAAAGATAATTCTAAATCTCTTGTGCGTTCAGCCACCATTCTTTCAAGATTTTCAGTATAATTTTGCAATTCTTGTTTGGCGTTTCTTATAGAAAGAACCATACTATTGAAGGATTGAGATAGAAATCCAATTTCATCCATGATATCTACAGGAACTTGAATATCCAAATTTCCATGATTGACAAGGGCGATTCCACTTAAGAGTTTATCTGATGGCCTTATTAAGTTGAAATAAAAAAATAGAGGAAATATAAGCATTACTGCAATTGTAACAAATACGGTAATCAAAATGATCATAGAAGCTGCTTCTGAAATAAAACTTCTATAGAATTTGTAATCATATCCAATTTCATAACGAATCTTTCTGTCGGGCACTGAAATATTATGAGTCGTAAAAAAATCAGACTGGACAAAGCGAAAACTTCTTGAACTTATTAAGCTTTCAGTATCTTTTAAGCTTTTTAAAAATAAACTTTCTAAATCACTACCAACTAAATCTACTCTGCTATATAACACAAAAACTTTACTATTCGGGTCACTTTGATTTAAGCCTACAATATATTTAACTACTTCATCATTTTCTATATTATTGATAATTCTATAAGATTTTTCATATAGAATTTTATCAAAATCTCTTTCTTTTATTTCCATAATTATATAGCTAATAATTTGAATCAAAAGTAATATGGTCACAATCGAAGTTCCAACTATTTTTGTCATAAAAGTGATTTTATCACTAGTTGAATTGATATAAATGATTAACACAGTAAACCAACCAATAATAGATAAGAATACAAAAATTAACATATGTATCCCTCTATCTATTTTACCTAGCATACTCAATATGTTGATTATAGTAGGGACAAGCATACTTATAATAAAAGATAATGAAATAAGCAATAGTGACCATCTAGAAACTTCTTTTGTAATCCATACCTTCCCAATGGTTATGGTCAAGAAAATAAAAAGGTAAATCATGGCTATATTTGCCATCCACTTGCTTACACTAGATGGGAAAAAATCATAATTTTGACTTTTAGGATTAAATATGAGGAAACTTCTAAAAACCCAACTTACAAAGTTTAAAAGATAAAAAAATTTGTATACAGAAATAAAATATTTATAAAATAAGTAATTTATGGGACAAAGAAATCTTTTTAATAAAATTACTAAACGAGCTAAACATGTAAAGTATAATAGTAGTCTGCAAAAGTTTAACGATGTAATAAATTGGAAAATCTTTCGTGATGATTTAGAGCCAATGTATAAATATAAATAGGGAAAAGGTGGAATTTCAACTTT
>Ga0308414_1000748_pt1 | contig 21082 bp, 14 predicted proteins | sample HotsprSampleOS50_FD_205667 | JGI IMG/M metagenome (GOLD analysis project Ga0308414, IMG submission 205667) | Hot spring phototrophic mat microbial communities from Octopus Spring, Yellowstone National Park, Wyoming, United States - 20090730_OS50 ...
AATATGCTCAATCAAAATATAAATTCTATTCTATCTTATTATCAAACAGGTAAAGTAAAATATTCAGAAGTAGTTTTGAGCCAAATTTACTAAATTTAAAACTACAAATTGAAGAACTAAAAGCACAAAAAGATCTCCTCTTAGTCTCTGTTATGGAAATGTTGGGAGATTTTACAAATTATTTAGAAGGAGGAAACTAAAATGAAAAAATTTAACTTATCAGAAGTGATTACTCTTGTTGTATTTTTAATAAACTTGATATGGTCGTGTGCTGATAAAAAGCCTGAAGAGGGAGTTTACTACTGTCCTATGCATCCTCAAATCATCTCAACAAGTCCGGGAACTTGTCCTATATGTAATATGACCTTAGTTAAGTCTAACTCTAACCATGAGCATTATCATGAAAATGAACAGGAAGTCAAAAATATAATTCAGCTTGATTTAAAAAAACAAAAATGGATTGGATTAGAAACATCTAAAGTTATAAAAAGAGACTTTACAAAGAAACTACTATTTGCCGGAAATGTGGCTTACGATCCAGAACTCTACATAGCCTTAATAGAATATAAGGCAATAGTTAAGCAAGGAAATTTAGATGGTTTGACAAACAATCATATTTCAAGTGTTGCTTACAATCGACTTTTACAAATGGGACTTAGTAAAGATGGAATTAAATTTCATCTCCAACGAGATCCAGAAGAATTGATAACGGGTGCAGAGAGTGGTTCTGCTGTGGTTTATGTTCAAATCTACGAAGCAGAAATTTCAACCATCAAGCCTAATATGAAAGTAAAACTTACCTCTTCAACGTATCCTGCAAAAGAATTTTCAAGATATATCAAAGCCTTAGATACAATACTCAATCCCGATACTAGAACGATGAAAGCTAGAATATTAGTTAGAGATCCTGACTCATTGTTAAAGCCTCAAATGTTAGTAGAGGCTGAAAAATATATAGAACTAAAAAATGTATTAGCAATTCCTAATGATTCAATCTTACATACAGGTCAAAGAACAATTGTATATAAAAAAATAGATTCAGAACAATTTGAGGCAGTTGAAGTTTTGATAGGAAAGGAAGCTGAGGATTATACAGAAGTTGTGAAAGGTTTAAAAGAAAATGATGAGGTTGTAACTAAGGCTAATTTTCTTTTAGATTCTGAATCTAAACTTAAACATAAAATCAAAGGACATTAAAATGATAAAAAATATTATTTTGTTCAGTATTCAAAATAGATTATTAGTCATAATATTTTTTATCTTTCTTTTAATATTAGCCTATCAATCTATGCAAAATATTCCTTTAGACGCCATACCTGATCTTTCAGATACACAAGTAATTATTTATTCTAAATGGGATAGAAGCCCCGATATAGTCGAGGATCAAGTTACTTATCCCATTGTAACTTCCTTACTAGGGACACCAAAAGTAAAAGCTATTCGAGGTATTTCAGACTTTGGATATTCCTTTGTATATGTTCTTTTTCAAGATGGAACAGATATATATTGGGCTAGATCGAGAATTGTAGAATATATGTCTAAGATTCAAGGTTTATTGCCTCAGGGTGTGAAAGTAGAAATTGGTCCTGATGCTACTGGGGTTGGTTGGGTTTATCAGTATGCCTTAAAAGACAAAACAGGTAGATTAAGTAGTTACGAACTACGCTCCTTACAAGACTTTAAATTAAAATATTTATTTAGTTCGGTTCAAGGAGTAGCTGAGGTTGCAAGTATTGGTGGATATAGGAAACAATATCAAATTACTATAGACCCTCAAAAATTAATAAACTATGACATCCCTCTTTCCCTTGTTCTAGAAAAAGTGAAACAAAGTAACCAAGAATCAGGTGCAAGAGTTATTGAAATTGGTGGGGCAGAGTTTATGATAAGGGGTCGTGGTTATATAAGAAATTTAGAAGATTTAAGTTTAATTAGTTTAAAATCTAATAAGGATGGTACCCCCATTTTACTTAAGAATATTGCAAATATCACATTAGGACCAGATATACGAAGAGGAGTTTCTGATCTAGATGGAGAAGGTGATACAGTAGGTGGTATAATTGTTATGCGTCAGGGAGAAAATCCTTTAGCTGTAATTCAAAGAGTAAAACTCAAAATACAAGAAATAAATTCTTTTTTACCTGAAGGTGTAGAGCTTCTACCTGTCTATGATCGTTCAGAGTTAATAAAAAATTCAATTGCTCACTTGAAAGAAAAAGTTATTGAAGAAGTTGTGATAGTATCTAGTGTAATTTTAATTTTCCTATGGCATTTTCCTTCTGCCATTATTCCAATCATCACTATTCCAATTTCTATAGTGCTAGCATTCCTTCCATTATATCTTTTTAATCAAGGTTCAAATATCATGTCCATTTCTGGGATTGCTATTTCAATTGGAGTTTTAGTAGATGGAGCGATAGTGGAAGTCGAAAATGCCTATAAAAAACTAGAAGAATGGGATCGAAATGGAAGACAAAAAGACTATCACAAAATTAGAACAGAAGCTCTATTAGAAGTTGGGCCCTCAGTTTTTTTTTCACTGCTAGTAATTGGAGTCTCTTTTATTCCTATTTTTGCACTAGAAGAAGCAGAAGGACGATTATTTAAACCCCTAGCATACTCTAAAAATTTTACTATGGTTATTGCAGCTATTTTAGCTATTACTTTGGACCCTGCTGTAAGAATGTTGTTTACGAAAGTAGATCCTATTGTTATCCCAAATTTTCCCCTATTTAGTAAAATCTATAATTTATTACTCATAGGAAAATATTATCCAGAAGAACAACATCCTATCAGTAAGTTACTATTTAAAGTTTATGAACCTGCATGTAAATTTACATTAAAACACTCGAAAGCTACAATTTTACTATCTATTGTGTTAGTGTTACTTACAGTTCCTATTTATCTTAGTATGGGAAGTGAGTTTATCCCATATCTATATGAAGAGTCTATCCTTTACATGCCCACAACTATGCCCGGAATCTCCATTACTGAAACTAGTGAACTACTAAAAAAAATGGATGAAAAAATAAAATCTTTTCCAGAAGTAGAAAGAGTTTTTGGTAAAGCAGGTAGAGCAGATACTTCTACTGATTCTGCTCCTCTTTCTATGTTTGAAACAGTAATTCTTTTAAAAGACCGTAAAGAGTGGAGAAAGAAGGAAAGATTTTATTCTTCTTTTCCTGTTTGGCTTCAAATCCCATTTAAATTTTTTTACCCAGAAGAAATGACGCCTAACGAGTTAATTGAAATGATGAATAAAGAACTAGAGATTCCCGGTGTCTCTAATTCTTGGACAATGCCCATAAAAACCCGAATAGACATGCTTTCAACAGGTATGAGAACTCCCCTAGGTATTAAAGTACAAGGAAATGACCTCAACGAAATAGAAAATATATCTCTAACAATAGAATCTATTTTAAAGAACATAAAAGGTGTAGGTGCAGTGTTTGCTGAGAGAAGTGCGGGAGGTTATTATTTAGACATAGAGTTAAAAAGAGATAAATTAGCTAGATATGGAATCACTATTAAACAAGTCCAAGAGATAATTCTTACGGCAATAGGTGGAGAGCCCATTTCTGAAACTATAGAAGGTAGAGAAAGATATTCGATTAACGTCAGATACCCTAAAGAACTTCGAGATTCTGCAGAGAAACTGGGAAGAGTTCTGGTTCCTACTGTTCAAGAAACTCATATCCCTCTCAAAGAAGTAGCCGAGATAAGCTACAAAATTGGACCTTCTATGATTAGAGATGAAAATGGGTTTTTAACAGGATATATATATGTTAGCTTAGCTCCAAATGAGAGAGATATTGCGGGATTTGTAGAAAGAGCTAAAAAATTAGTAGATGCTAATTTAAACATACCTAAGGGTTATATAGTTTCATGGAGTGGCAACTATGAAAGCATTTTACGTGTGAAACAAAGATTAAAATTTATAATTCCATTTACTATATGTATTATTATAATCTTAATATATCTAAATACAAAATCATTTGTAAAAACCTTAATTGTCTTACTTGCAGTTCCTTTTTCTCTGATAGGTGGGATTAGTTTGTTATATATCTTAGACTATCAATTGTCGATAGCAGTTTGGGTAGGTCTAATAGCTCTAATGGGTTTAGATGCAGAAACTGGGATGTTTATGCTTATGTACTTAGAAATGAGTATCAAAGAAGCTAAAGAAAACAATGCTTTTAATACTCCAGAAGAAATTGACAAAGCAATCTTACATGGGGCTGTGCAGAGAATTCGTCCCAAAATGATGACAGTCCTTTCTGCTTTTATTGGACTTTTGCCTATAGTATGGTCACATGGTACAGGCTCAGACTTAATGAAAACAATTGCACTACCTATGGTAGGCGGTTTATTTACTAGCTTTATACTGGAACTTTTAATATATCCTCCTTTGTATAAGGAGGTCACCTTACGCAAGATGAATTTTTTAAAAGCATTTTAGAAAAAAGTTAATTTTATTAGAGCTATACTATAAGTTAAGTCATAAAATTTTTATTAAATTATTACCTTGATTACCTTGTTGAAATCTTTTAAAAAACATGTTCTTCAAATTAAAGGAAACTTCTAAAAACCCAACTCAAAAAGTTTAAAAGGTAAAAAATTTTATACAGAAATAAAATATTTATTAATAAGTGATTTATGGTACAAACAAATCTTTTTAATAAAATTACTAAACTAGCTAAACATGTAAAGTATAATAGTAGTCTGTAAAAGTTTAACGATGTAATAAACCGGGAAATCTTTCGTGATGATTTAGAGCCAATGTATATAAATATAAATAGGGAAAAAGTGGTAGACCTGCCTATGACTCTACAATGATGCTAAAAATTTTATTTCTTCAAGTACTATGCAATTTATAAGATGAACAGATGGAGTCTCAACTTTTAGATAGACGTAGTTTTCAAGAATTTATATGAGTCCATGAGTATGACCTAATTCCAAATGCTAGAACCATGTGGGTTTTTAAAGAAAGACTCAGAGAAGAAAAGTTAGATAAAATTAATTATTATATCAAAAAAAATAAATGTATAATTCATAATGGTTTCGTTATGGATGCCTCAATTGTAGAAGTTCCTGTTCAACACAATAGTAAAGAAGAAAATGATCAACTCCAAAAAGGAATAATTCCTGAAAAATGGAAAGAGAAACCATCTAAGTTAGCTCAAAAAGATATACAAGCTAGTTTTGCAAAGAAGCACAATAAATCCTACTAAACCAACCCACACCAACTAAAACCCCCTACTCCACTATTGTACTGTGATTTTAGCAGGGTTGTTATGATGAAAGGATTACAGAATTTATAAGATAATCTTCCAACTTCTAAATTCTAATTTATTCCTTTTTGACTTTTGAAGTTTGCACTATCTTATTTCCAAAAATATTAGACATACAACCAATCCAAGTAATTACTTTATTTTTTCTTGAAGTTGATATCAACTTTGCAAAGGAGCTGAAATTGATATGAAGCTATTTAAGAGGTAAAATATTTTTTTACATATGTCTAAAAAACTCTGGTTTTTGATGTTTACGAAATCTGCGGACCTCAAAATGCAAATGGTAACCAGTGGAACGACCTGTGTTTCCTACTAATCCTATTTGTTGATTCTTTCTAACCTTAGTTCCTTCTTCTACTAAAATTTCTTCCAAGTGTCCGTATCTAGTTTCAAAACCTAAAATATGTTTGATAATAATTAATTGACCATATCCATCTTTTTCACCTGCAAAAATAACCTCTCCATCAGCAGCAGCATACACAGGAGTTCCTTTAGGAGCAGCAAGATCAATTCCACCATGAAAAGTTTTTTTCTTAGTAAAAGGATCTTTGCGTTTACCGTAGTGAGAAGAAATCCTTGTTTCTAAAAGTGGTGGAACAAAGGCAAGACCATAAAAAAAAGATTTTTCTAGTTTCCCAAGTGTTCTCCCTGGGATAAACCAACCTCCAGCATATTCCTTCTCATAAATAGGAAGAGTAATAGGGACGTTATACTTTTTGGCAATTTTAGCTTTACCTTCTTCTGTATTGGGAATTTCTTCAGAATCATAAATTCCTCTCATATTTGGGATATATAAAATCATTCCAACACGAATATCATAAGGAGAACTCAAATAATTTACTGAAGAAATGGTATCTATATCCATTCCTGTTTTAGCCATAATTTTAAAAAAATTATCTTCTTTTTTAACTCTGTATTTAACAAATCGAATTTTTAATTTTTCATGACCAAGCATGGATTTTGAAATTCGTAAGTTTTCTTTAACTTCAGATCGAAGTTGAAGTAATGCTGGATTTTGGTAGTCTAAATTTTCTAAAAGAGGAACATCAGCAAATAAAAATTTAGTAAATAAACTTATAATAAAAAATATTTTCTTCAAGAGACCTGTATCTCACCTATTGTAATAAATTCAAAATTAGAAGGATCATAAGGATTTTCTAATATAGAATAAAACTTACCTTTGCCTTTTTTTATAGCTTTCCAACTAATATATTGAGTATGATAAAAGCGTGGGTAAAAAGCTAACTCTCCATCCTCAAGATAAAAATTAGAATCAAATAGAGGTTCAACTATACTTGGATAATAAATCCTAATAATTTTATCAAAAAGTTTTTCTTTATCAAATTGTAGGTTTAGATAATTTCCTTTTTCTATACAAAACTTATCTAATCGAAGAAGAGCAGTTGTCTTAAATTCAGGCTCTAATTGAACTAAATTTTTTTCAAAATAGGGGAAGTTTTCTGGATTTATCCCTAGTTCAAAAAGTGTAAGATAAAGTTTCCAGAAGCACGATAATTCAATTGTAGAAAGAGAAGAGTTTTTAGGATAGAGAAAGTAAATATTTTGAGTTAGAAAGGATTTTGCAGATTGGATTTCTTCTAATTTAGTTTCAATTTTTTGATTCACTTGAGGAGTCAGTATATTAAGTTTTTCTAATACTCCTATAAATCCCGAATTATATTTAATTTCTTTTTTGTTTTTTCTTTTTTTTGAAACTAAAAAACTATCTTGATCTTTTAAATAAAGAGATCTCAAAAGAAGTAAACTAAGTGCATTTTTAGAAAAAAATTTTAACCTTCTGTATAAGTGGAGTTGATTTTCTTTTTTCTCAAAATAAAGGTAAGAATTTTTTAAGTCTTCAAATACAAAATCTAAAGAAGAATTTTCATTTACTTTATCAAATAAAATTTTTTGAATGCAATCAATTAGTTCATAAAGTTTAGGTAAGTCTTTTACTAAATTAGATTTATATGGCAAACATAATTTTAAATGTAAGTAAATAATTTTTGTAATTTCTTTATCTGTATAGCTTTTAGAAGAAACTCTAAAATATCCAGTTTCACTTTGATAAGACTGTAAAACATTCAGGTAAGAGGAAATTAAGTCTTTTATTTTCCATCTTTTTTTTGGCTCAAGAAGGCTCATAAAAAAACATAGCCCAACTAATTTAGCTGCAATTTGTTCTAAACCTAACCATTTGTAATCTAAATACATTTGTGCTAAAATTTCTAGTATTTCTTTTAAATTTTCTCTATCTAAATTTTCCTTAAACTTTAATACAATTTCATTAAAAATCCATTCTCTGGATTTAGATAAATAAGTTTTTTTTACTATTTCTTTTGTATCATTGAGATATTCTAATTCTAAAATTTCTTCTGCTCTTAAATAAACCCTTACAAAGCCTTTATTTTCAAGTACAAAAGTTTGAGGTCTAGGAGAAAGAATTTTTAGATAAGTTTTCTGATTTACATTGTAGTAAATAAAAGCTTCTACCTCTTCCCCTTTATCTAAGAATTTAGGAACTTCAGCAGAAATTTGAATGTTACTTAATCTAGGATACTCTAAAGCCTTATAAAATTTCCAAGTGTTTTCTTTTTGGAGTAAAACTATATATAGGCTTTCTACTTTCAAAAAATTATTTAATTCTAATTTTAAGTTATATTGTAGATGAGATACAAAAAAATATTTATAAAAAACTTGAGTTTTCCACTCCTCTAATAAAATAATATCTCTACTAGCTATACTCATTTCTAAAGGATTAGGATTTTTGGGATTTGGCTCTCTAGTAAATTTTTCTAAATTTTCTGATTTTGTCAAAAATTTTTCTACATAGTCTAAAACTTGTATTTTATCATTAGAATATAAGCAAAGATAAGAGTAACCAATTTCAAAAAGCTGTGGCTCATTTATTTCAAGTGTATCGAAATCTTCTAGAGGACTTCTAGTTTCAAATAATATATCTTTATTTATATTATTTTTATTTATAATCTTTAAAGCAGTAGTATCTCCATGCTGAACATGAATTATAAGTCGGTTAGAATGTCCCAAATTTAAAATTTTTTCAGGTATAAAAAATTTATACACAGAGTCTTCAAGTATTCCTGTACAAAAGTGTAAAGGAGTTCCACATCTTTCACAATAAATTTGTATATAAATTTTTTCTTTATTGGTTACCTCTCGTTTATGAAAAAGTTTAACTTTACCTACATAGTATCTATCTTCTTTTTGAAGTGAATCTAAATATATAAAAAAATTTGACTCTATACTAGATGTAAACAACACACTTCTGTGGATTTGTCCACCTTCTGGAAACTCTACCCAAACAGAAGTAAGACCTACTGTATCTTGAGGTCGTATTTCTCCAATAAATACCCCGTTAGAATCTAATTGATAAGTTAAAAAGGAAACTCCATTTGAAAAAAATTTAGTCTCTAATTGTTGGAAACTAATTTTTACATACTGGCTAGAATACTTAGGAGCATCAATAAAAATTTGAATAGGACTTCCAACTCTTACAATTGGATTGAGTACCTCTACAACTACCTTAGGAAATTCAAACTTATCTTTCCCTTTACAATTAGGTGGAAAAAAAAGCAAACTTTTTCCATTGTAAGAAATTTTACTTTCACTTACTAATTTACTTATAGTGCTTTGTAAAGCTAATAGAATCTCTTCTTCTGTATAGTTTTTAACTTTTTTTTTAGAAATTCCTTCTACAACTTGGGCTAAAGCTAACTTGAATTCTGGATAGTTATGATATAGATATATACATACTTCTATTTCTAAATTTTTAAACAAAGTAACTAAATGTTCATGAGAAAGTTCTTTTACTAAAATTTCAGGATAAAAAACCCTACTGCCAAGATAGTTTAAAAGTTCAACTTTAAAACTATGATCTTCTGCCATTGCCGAGAGAATAAATCCTGCTTCTTTTAAGCTAAGTCTTCTTAAAATTCTAGCTAGATGATCTAATTTGGTCTTGGTTTCTTCTTGCATTGCCCTTGTAAACAAAAGGGCAAAGATTTAAATTATGAGTAAAGTAATTTTTTTACTCACCGTCATTTTTGCCATCTGAGTAGAAGACTTTGTGAATGTAAGTTTGAATTACATTGAGTTCTTGGGGAGGGAGGTCATCAAATCTTACAACAGCATTTTTTCCTGAGATACGACCAATTTCTCCTGAGATTTTTAAAGGATGATTTTCTAAGTTAAAAAGTACAGTGACTTTATCACCTACATATAAAACTGTTCCCGACTGGATGGTAAGACCACCTGTTCCTAAGTCAATAACATGACAAGGAATACTTCTAGGAGTTTTATTTAAAAAATAAAAGCCTTCAATATTTGTTCTCACACGAGCTTTTTTTCGTTTTTGTTTAATATGATGTGAAGGTAAGCTTGGTCTCAAACTAGGTTTCATTTCAGCCATAAAGTTATCCCTTTTTGTGCTTTTACCTTAACTTTATTAAATGTAACGTCAACTACAAAATAAAAAAATAAAAAAAATAATTGTTCCTTTATGAGAAACAAAAAGTTTCAATATGAAACAAATCTATTTTATTAAATTTGAAATAAAAAATTGATAAGTATTTTTAAATAAGATTTTAATTACTTTCAAATTATAGAATATGTATTTGCAAACTAATATGTAAATAACTACAAGACATTTTTGAACAAGAAAAAAGAAATAGATATTGTGGTAGAAACTTTTTTTAAAGTTCAATATATAGAAAATAATTTTATTTTATCGTATATTTACGATATATATTTATAGTCTTTTTGTAAAAAACTTTTATACAAACGTAAAAGGATTTAAAATGTATTTAAGTATATTAATATATTTTAATTAACTAATAATTTTATTTTGATTTATTTAATATCCCTAATACTTTCTACTTTTTTACAAAAAGTTGAGAGATCTTTTTTGTAAAAATATCCAAAATTTCAACCTTAATATTGAATTTTTGTATTCATAGAATACGGAGGATTTTTTTATGATAAGTTATTTTCAACGTAGACATGACAAAAATGTAGACCTAAAAGAATTTGAAAGATCCACTGTCTCAACCTTGCTTATTCCTAAGCACCTAGTAGAAAAGTTAGATTTGGTTATTCCTTGTGTAGAAAATTCTAAAACTAAGAAGAAGTCTTATAAGTTTAAAGATGGTTTCAAGAAGCTTTTAGAGAAATATAGAGGTTTGCTGGCAAGAGGGTACCGTTTCAGGAAAAACCAAAACTTACGTATCAGGAAGAAGGCTTAGAGTTGCAGAAGTTTTGTTTTCGCCCTGAGGATGCGGATTGGTATGAGTTGGGTATCCTTGCTTATGGTTGCGGGGTCTCTCGGTGTTGGCTGTTTAGCTTTTTAGTAGAGTTAGACTTGTCGCTTTTGGCAGACTTTATAGATATCCAGAGGACGATATTTGGAGTTACTTCAGCTGACGTCTCTAGGCCTAGTCTGATTCAGCAAATTTTTGGGAAACGACGCTACATCCACAGAATTTTACACTTTCGACTGTAGCAAAAAACTACAAAAAAGCCTCACACTACCCAACAACACACACCAACTACCAAATCCCCCAATCAACTATTGACTAGGATTGTTAACAGAGAGTTAGAAGATTTTTAGGATTTACTATATAGTTTATATTTTCTACCTTTGTCATTTTTAGTTAATAATTTTATGAAATTCACCCAGTAAAAATTCAACTAATTTTTTACTTACATTAATTGTTTCTTTTTAACTAAGTAGAATTATTCTGGTATGACAATTGATCTCAAATATTCTGCACTTTCTTCTGGGATAGAGGAATTAATATACATCCCTGTTCCCATTTCAAAGCCAGCTTGCTTGCTCATTTTAGGTATTATTGATACATACCAATGAAAATAACGAGTTTCCCGATCTGCAGTAGGTGAGGAACGAATAGTATAGTTGTAATCAGGATCACCTAGTCCATAATAAATTTTTAACAAAATTTTTTTTAAAATAGAAGCTAAGTCTTGAATTTCTTCTTCGGAAATATCTTCAAAAGAAGACTTGTGAATTCGAGGAAAGACCCAGATATGAAAAGGAGTTAAAGCAGCAAAAGGTATAAAGGCAACAAAGCTTCCGTTTTCTAAAATAATTCGAGAAGAAAGAGCAATTTCGTCAATAATTGTTCTACAAAAAATACAATCCCCGTGATCGTCAAAATATCGAATGGCTTCTTCTACTCTATCTCGAAATTGGGGAGGTACAACTGGAGTAGCTGCAATTTGTGAATGAGTATGCTCTAGAGAAGAACCAGCAGATTCACCGTAGTTTTTAAAAATTACAATTGCTTCCATCCTTCTATCTTGACGTATTTGTGCATAACGTTGCTTATATGCTCTTATAATTTCTGCAATATCTTCAATAGACAAAAAAGCTAAGATAGCATTGTGATTTGGACTTTCAATTACAACGTCGTGAACACCAATTCCCGAGATCGTCTGTTGGAGTCCAGACGTATGACGTTCACGATTTCCTTCAGGACTTAGTGCAGGATACTTATTAGGAATAATTCTAACTTTCCAACTATCTTTCCCTTCAATACGTATAATATCTTTAGTAGAAAGGTGCTCATTGCCAACACAAAATGGGCAGTTATCTTTGTAGAGAGGTAGACTTTCTCTAACCTTTTTGAAGCTACCAAACTCATGAGGTCTTTTAGCTCTCTCTGTAGCCATAATAACCCAATCACGTGTTATTATATTTCTACGAATTTCTGACATACTTAGAAAATAATTTCTAATAAAAAAAAAGCAAGATTATTTCTTTATAAAATTTATGATTTTTTAGTGGCTTAGGTTCCAGCCTTCTGTTTTCTTTTTTTTACTTTAAATTTCACTTAGGTTTGAAAAGCTTGTAATTGGGAAGAAAGCATGAGTGAAGACAAACAAGATCAAACCTCTTATTTTTCTAAAGGTCAGATCTCTCAACCTGTCCCAATATTTGGAAATTTAGAACGCAAATGGTTAAAGATAGAAGAAGACTTAGAAAAAGTTTTAAATATTATAAAAGAAGATCAACTTTTAGAAGATCTCAATTTAAAAACTCTTCCCAATATAAGAATTCAATTTTTAAAGGTAACAGAGGATGAAATTTTTTATTTTAAATCTTCACAAAAAGTTTTAATATATGAATCTAAAGAAATTGTCCTTTTTAAAAAGAAAAAAAATTCTTACATAGAATTAATTTTTGAATTAGTAGCTATTGAAGATAAAGTTTTTGCTTGTAAACCAAAACTTGTACGTACTTCAGAGTATGCTAGAAAATCTGAAAGAATTCCTATTTCAAATCAAGAAATTTATGCAAGTTCTTTTCAAGTAGCAAATATAAATTTAAATATTTCTGATTATCTTGAAGAAGCTGAAAATCAATTTTTAGAAATTGAAAGAGATTATAAATTTACTCATCCTAAAATTCAGTTTTGTTACTTGTATAAAAAGGAAAAAATTCATTTAGAAGAGTTAATTGTATTAGAAGAAAAAAAAGCTATATTTATTCAAAATGCAAGTGAAGTAAAATCTTATCCCGGGAATTATGTAGATTTAGAAAAAATTTATAGACAAAAAGAAATTTTAGAAATTAAAAAACAAGAGTTTAAAACTTTAAACCTTTCTTCGTTTCTCTACTATCCTATTTTTTTTCGCTTAAAAGATAAAGAAATTTTTGTTGGAGTAGTCTATTTAAAAGAAAACTATCCAAATATTGTGCCTACTTCTGATATCTACTTAATGGAAGAAATAGAAACCCGATTTAAACAAAGTCTTTTAAAAGAATTTAACGAAACTATTAAAGAAAAAACTCCTATTGTAAATGTTTCTCAAGACGGAATACTTTTTAGAATATCTAGTTATAAAGTTATAGAGGCAATTATAGAAAGAAATTTTTTTTCTTCTGAAATTTACTTAAGAGGAGAAAAATTAAAATTAAATTTAGAAGCTAAAAATATTTACAAGATAGAGAATTATTTTTTTGTTGGTTGTGAAATTTTAGGAAATATAAATAGAGATTCTAATTTAAAAAAATATCTAGAATTTATAGAAAATCAATATGGAACTTGAAACTAAAATAAAATTACCTACAACAAATTATAAGGGTACTCGTGATTTTTTTCCAAACGATATGAAACTTCGCAATTGGATGTTTTCTACCATGAGAGAAGTAGTGACAAGGTATGGATATTTGGAATATGATGGTCCTATCTTAGAGTCTTTAGAATTATATAAAGCTAAAAGTGGAGAAGAAATTGAAAAACAACTTTATAGTTTTGTAGATAAAGGAGGACGGCAGGTAGCTATTCGTCCCGAAATGACTCCTACTTTAGCTAGAATGGTAGCTTCTAAACTTAGAGAACTACCTCGTCCCATTCGTTGGTTTTCTATTCCAAACTTGTGGAGATACGAAAATCCAGGTTATGGAAGACTTAGAGAACATTGGCAGCTCAATGTGGATTTATTTGGAGTCAATCACTGGACTGCAGAATTAGAAATTATTCGGCTAGCTTGCGATATACTCTTTGCTTTTGGTGCAAACAACAAAGATTTTCGAGTAAATTTTTCTCATAGGGAAATTCTCAATAACTTTTTGCAGAAAACCTTAAAACTAGAACCAGAAAAAGAATATGCAGTAGCCAAACTTTTAGATAAAAAAAATAAAATTTCAAAAGAAGAGTTTGAATCACAAATTTTAGATTTACTTCCAAATAGTAAACAAGACTTAGAAGTATTATACAAATTTTTATCTTCTAATTTAGAAAATATATTAGAAATTCCTAATATTAATATAAAAGTTGTAGAAGAAGTAAAAGAATTTTACAAAGCAATTGAAAAGCTTGGATTAAAAGATACAGTATTTTTTGATCCGTCGATTATAAGAGGATTTGATTATTATACAGGTTTTATCTTTGAAATCTTTGATACAGATCCCAAAAATAAACGTTCTTTATATGGTGGGGGACGTTATGACAATTTGATTGGTCTTTTTTCAAATGAACAAGTCTCTGGAATTGGATTTGGATTAGGTGATGTTACTTTACAAAATTTTCTTTCTCTACATAATTTACTCCCATCTTTTCAGTCTCAAGCAGGAATTTATCTTGGAGTTCTAGGAGAAAAAGTATTTTTTAGTGGAATGGAACTTGCTGGAAATTTACGAAAAGAAGGAATTTTGTGTGAAACAAATTTAGATTTGAATGTAAAGCTGAGTAAACTTATTCCTCAAGTAGAAAAAAAAGGTTATCGTTATATGCTTTTGTTTGGTGAAGAAGAGTTAGACTCTTCCTCAATTATATTAAAAGATTTAAAAGAAAACATACAAAAAAAACTACCTCTAGTTGAAATTATTTCTGAAGTTAAGAGATTGAAATTTTGAGATCTTTTATTGAAATTGTAGATATTCACATAGCAGAATGGATTCATTTACGATTTCAAAATGAATCTTTTAGAAGTTTTCTTTCCACAGTCAATAGGGGAGAAGTATATGCTTTTTTAGTAATTCCAGCTATATTTTTTTCCAATAGTAAACAAGCTTGGTTAGCTTTAGCTTTTACTGGTTTAGTTACTTTTTGTACTGATCGTCTGGTATTGTTTATAAAGCAAAAAGTTTTTAGAATGAGGCCATCTCTAAAAGTATTAGGAAAGCCTAATACTCATCCGGATTTAAATCACTCTTTCCCATCTGCTCATGCTGCTAATTCTATGGTAGTAGCTACCATACTTTGTTTTCAATTTGAAGTTACACCTCTTTTATTTTTACTTTCTTTTTTAGCAGGCTTAGGTAGATTATTGAGTTTGCATCATTTTTTAAGTGATGTGTTAGGTGGATGGATGATTGGTTTTGGGATAGGAATTGTTGGAATATTTATCTTTAATTTATTTCCATAGGTATAAATATGAAGAAGATAAAAAAAATCTTAATTGCCAATAGAGGAGAAATTGCCTCTCGTATTATTTCTACTTGTAAAAAATTAGATATTCAAACTTTTGTTGTTTACTCTGAGGCAGACAGAGATAAACCCTTTGTAAAACAAGCAGATTTAGCATTTTTTTTAGGAAAAAGTGAAGCAAGTGAATCCTATCTCAATATTTCTAAAATTTTAGAAGCTTGTAAAACTTTTGAGGTAGATGCAGTTCATCCGGGCTATGGGTTTTTATCAGAAAACTCTGAATTTGCTAAAGCAGTTGAAAGTTTAGGAATTATTTTTATTGGACCTAGTCCAAAGGCAATTCTAGCTATGGGAGATAAAGTAGAGTCTAGAAAACTCATGTTAAAAGCTAATGTGCCAGTTATTCCAGGTTATGAAGGCGAAGATCAGAGTCCTAATCGATTACTAGAAGAAGCTATGAAGATTGGATTTCCCGTCATGATAAAAGCTAGTGCTGGAGGTGGGGGGAAAGGAATGAGGAGAGTAGATTCTCCAAAAGATTTTTTAGAAAACTTAGAATCAGCAAAAAGAGAAGCTAGGAATTTTTTCGCAAACGACAAAGTTTTTTTAGAAAAATTTATTGCATCTGCGCGACATATTGAAGTTCAAGTTTTTGGTGATAAGTATGGAAACTATGTTCATTTTTATGAGAGAGATTGCTCTGTTCAAAGGAGAAATCAAAAAGTTATTGAAGAAAGTCCAGCCATAAATCTATCTACTGAGTTAAAATCTTCTCTCTATAAAACTGCAATACTTGCAGCTAGTTCTATTGAATATACAAATGCAGGAACAGTAGAGTTTATAGTATCAGATACTCAAGAATTTTTTTTCTTAGAAATGAATACACGTCTACAAGTAGAGCATCCAGTAACTGAAATGATTACAGGTATAGACCTTGTAGAATTACAAATTCAAATTGCTGAGGGTAAAAAACTTCCCTTTACAAATGAGTCTTTAAGCTTTCCACAAATTAAAGGACATTCAATAGAACTTAGAATTTATGCAGAAGATATGGGTATACCTAGCAGTGGAATTTTAAGAGAATTTTATATTCCAAGTGAGCTTGGAATTCGTATAGACTCGGGAGTAGAAAGGGGTTGTGAAATTACAACTCATTATGATTCCATGATTGCAAAACTTATTGTACATGCTGATTCAAGAGATGAGTGCATTCAAAAACTAACACAAACAATTCAAAGAAGTTGTATTTTAGGTTTACCCACAAACTTAACTTATTTAAAAAAACTTATTAATCATCCTAATTTTAGAAAAGGTGGAGTAAACACCAAATTTATAGAAGAAAATATTACAATAAATTATTTACAAGATAATATAAATTCCTTAGAGATTGTAGGAATAGCTCATATTGTAAGTGGACTTAGAAAGGTAAAAACTTTTTTACAAGAGTGGAAAGATTTTTCTATTTGGAAAGAAATTTCTACTGAAATTTCTTTCCCAGATGTTTTAGATCCTTTACATAAGGAAGGCATGTATCATTTTAAAGGAAAAGATTATTTAGTTCAAACTCTAGATTTTGATAAAACTTCTGTACTTTGTCAAATTCAAGAATACTCCAAACTTTCAAGTTTAAATACTATTGTTTTAAATCTTCCATATCCTTTAGCAGTACCTCTAGAGAGAGAGAAGGAAGGTGTATGGAGTTATGAAAAATATGGTAAAAAAATTTATCTTTCTTTTTTAGGTCAATCTTATATAGTAGAGTGTATTTCAAGAAGCCTTAGAGCTACAAGTCATTCAAAAGGTGCTTTTCATAGTCCTATGCCGGGTAAAATTATTTCTATCTTTGTTAAAGAAAAAGATAAGGTAAAAGCTGGAACAGCACTACTCATTGTAGAAGCTATGAAAATGGAAAATGTCATTTACGCACCTGAAGATTTAATTGTGGAAAAAATTTATTTCAAAGTGGGGGAGCAAGTAAACCCTGAACAACAATTACTAGAAGTTAGACCCTGGCAAGACGCATAAACCCATGTAGAAACTCTAAGTAACGTTCTTTGTCTCCTTTACGAAATCCATCAATTTCGAGTCCAACTAAAAGGTCTCCCTCAGGGGATTTAGCAAGATTTCTGACAAGTACAGAAACCTGAATAGGAGTTTGCATTTTAAAGACAATGTCCATAGTAAACCCATTTACAATAGAAATTTGAGAAATTACATCTTTGTCAGAGACTTTAATTTTCAATCCTTCTTCAGAAAGATTTAAGATTTCAGCTTTATTAGTATAAACCATAGTAAAAGCTTCTCTAATTCTATCGATCATTTCAAAGCAGAGTAATTTAATTTCCATTACATCTTCAAACTCAATAAATTTTGTCTTACTTTGGACGTGAATATAACCAATTACTACAGCTTCATTTTCTGAGTTTACAAAAATTACAGGCATAATTACTTCAGAGACAATTTTTTCTAACTTATACTTTATCATTAAATTTTTAGGTTCTTCTATAAATTCTTCTTCAAAATCTAAAAACTCTTCTGTATTCTCAGTAGTATAGCTTTTTAAATCCTGTGTATTTCTAATATAGTATGTTTTTCCAGATTGTCTAACTGCAAAAAACTTTTCAGGCATTCCTGCAAGAAAAGAACTAATTTTTATAAAATCATATTTCTTTTTAGATAACTTAGTTTCATATTCTTGAAATACAATTCTTACAAATGTAGGTACGTTTAAAGCATCTAACTCCATATTGGATTTAGTAATTTTAAAGTTATTTGCATAGACAGTTTCTTTAGGAGGGACTACTCTTTCACTGTTGCGTTTTTTCTTTGCTACAAGTACTTTGTCAATTTTTACTACGTGGTTTTCTCCTCCTTGAATTTCTTCTAGGATTCCCTCTATTTGAATGTATCTTCCTAAAACTTTGTGAGCTACTAGTCTCGCTCCTCTATGATAAGGTGAATTGTGAATAAGATATTTTATAGTTCCAGAGTTTTTATCAAAATCGGTTACTTTAGCTAGACTTACTGGTCTTTTCCCTTCTCGAACATAAATATCGGGATGAGTTAGAAGCTTAGAAAAAAGACTAGCATGTTTTTGAGTTGGAATTTCTTCAAACTCTCGAATTTTTCTTTCAATTACATCCATCACTGAGACCTTTCTTTTTTAGATTGAGAGTATATTAAAGCTTTCATTTTATAAATCAAGAAATTTTATAATTTAATATAATAAAAAACTAAATTAAATTCAAAATTTTTAAATAATATCTCAATTTGAAACAAATTATTTTTAATATTTAAACGTAAACTAAGTTTAAACACTTACTCTTTTTATAAGACAATCTCTTTAATAATTTATTAAGTATTAAAAAATTTATTTAAAAATATTAATATATTATAATATAAAAATAAATTTATTTTTTTTAACTTTTGAAGTTAAAAATAGTATTTGTAAACACAAGATAAATTATAAGAATATCAACTAATTGTTGACTTTTTTGTAGTAGGATTAATTATACCAAACGTCAAAAAAAATTTCCAATCAATTTTGATTGACCTTACAAAATAAACTTCATGATTTATAAAAAGGGAAAATACTTTTGGCAATTGGTATATACAAACAAGCTTAAGTGAGATTAAGAAATAAATAGTTGAGGTTTGCAAATTAGAATCTTCAAGTTTACAGTACTTTTTTATAAAAAACTTTTTAAATTTTTGGTATGAAATTTGCTTAAAAATTATACTTAGATTTACTAAATAGGAGGAATAGTTTAAAAAATGGGCATTATGTTTAAAAATAAATTAAATTTACATTTATCCTGTAGTAGACGAGCAGAGGATTATATCTTAAAGCTTACCTTATCACCCAATCAAACAGGTATTATTTACAGGGTAACAGCTGTACTTTTTGCCTATGGCTGGGATATAAAAGAAGCAAATTTTGAAACTTTAGATGGGATAGTAAAGGATGTATTCATCATTCAAAATACTGCTGGGCAAGAAATGACAGATTTAGCTTTACAAAAAATTCAATCTGATCTATACGAACTTTTTTTTCAAGACTTAGCAGTAATTGACTATCTGGAAAGATTTTCTATACCTCCTGCTATCAAGAAAGATAATAAGCCTCCTGTAGTTCACATATTTAATCCTAAAACTGTAGATTCAACTGTTTTAGATGTTCGCACTAGTGATAGGCCCGGGCTTTTATTTGAAATTTCTCAACTTCTTTACCTGCTAGATGTAGATATTGTATCTGTAGTAGCTCGTACAGAAGATGGGAACGTACGAGATACTTTTTTACTTAGAAAAAATGAGTCTGAACAACTAGATGAAGAAACTATGCAGAAAATTACAGAAGGACTTTTAAAGTTTTTATAAATTTAAATGTTTACCTCCTGCTTAGTTTTTTCTAATAAAATTTTTCTATTAACTACTTCTCTGTAATAGTCCCAAAATTCTTGATTTGGAATAATTCCTTCTCCACTTTTTGAAAATTCTGGACGAATTCCATTTAAGAAATACATGTCTATACTTCCTTTATTCTTAGCAGAAACTTTACCTCTGTATTCAAAAATAAATAAATCTTTTACTAATTCATATGTGCTTCCACTTACGTTAATTCTATTTGGCATACCAGAAGACTCTACTCTACTAGCAATGTTTACTGTATCTCCCCAAACGTCATATGCAAACTTTGTGGTTCCAATAACTCCTCCAATTACAGATCCAGTATGAATTCCAATTCTAAGTTCCCAAATAATAAAATTTTCTTCTTTAGAAACTGCTGCAACTTCTTGCATACGTAAAGCAAAGTCTCGAAACTCTAGGGCTGCTAAACAAATATCTATAGGATGAGAATAATTCCTTGTGGGAAGACCACCCGCACACATATAAGAATCTCCAATTGTTTTGAGTTTTTCTAGATTATATTTTTCACAAATAAAGTCAAAAAAAGTAAAAAACCCATCTAATTCAATAAGTAGTTGCTTAGGTAATAATTTTTCTGCAATTTTTGTAAATCCCACAAAATCAGTAAACAAAATACTTGCTGATTCATAAATTTCAGGGACAACTTTTCCAGTATTTTTGAGTTCTAAGGCTATTTTAGGTGGTAAAATACTTAAAAGTAATTTCTCTGACTTATCTCTTTCGGAATTAATTTCTTGGTATAGTCTAGAGTTGTGAATAACTCCTGCTATATGTTCACCTAAATTAGCAAGAGTCCTAAGTTGGGTTTTAGAAAGCTTCATTTTTGAACTACTAAAAAAGCTTAAGATTCCTATAATTTCTCCTTTTACTTTGAGCGGAATTCCAACCATAGAGGCTATATTTAAATAACTCAAGGCTTCTTTTTCTTCTGCACATGTGTATTCTACATCTAGGTTTTTAAAATAAATCATTTTTTGTGTTTTATAAATAAATGCATGAGCCCCTTCATGTTCAATTGGAATAGCTATATCCATAATTTTTTTCTTGATCTTAGAATCTATATCCTCTGGGAATTTAGCTTCTAGCATTTTTACTTTTGTTTTTTTAGGATTTACTATAAAAAGACTATAATATGTAATCCCAAAATACTCACCTACAAAGTTCATAATTTTTTCCATTATAACTTTTAGTTCTAAGTTTTCATTGATACTTTTCGTAAGAAGATTTATAGCTTCTAATTGTCTATTGATATTTTCAGATTGAATTCGTAGCTTTTCTGATCTTTCTCTTTCTTCTTCTAGTTTTTTCTTTTCATTTTGTATCTTTTTTAAGATTTTATCTTTTTGAATTGCTGAAGAAACTTGATTTGCAAACATAGATATATATTTTAATTTTTCTTTGTTTAAATTCATTGAATGATTAAAGGAAGAAAGAAAAAATATTCCTTGAAAT
>Ga0308414_1000749_pt1 | contig 21077 bp, 18 predicted proteins | sample HotsprSampleOS50_FD_205667 | JGI IMG/M metagenome (GOLD analysis project Ga0308414, IMG submission 205667) | Hot spring phototrophic mat microbial communities from Octopus Spring, Yellowstone National Park, Wyoming, United States - 20090730_OS50 ...
TCATACTTTAACTGCTCAACTTTTTTAGTTAATTCTTTCATCCCTGCAACCTATTATTTTTATTAAAATTACAAAAAATCAAATTTTTCTAATGCATATTTCGGGTTAAAACTATAATAAAACCACTATCTTCGTTTAAGCATTTTCTGACTAATTTTTTATATCTTTCTTCAAAAATGTGCAGAGGATATCTGGAGTTAGGGAAAACAACTAATTTAAGGGGAAAAATTGGAATCTTTTTCATAATTTGAAAAGTAGAGGATTAACGATTAACTATATTTTTTCGTTAATCCCCTTAAAATAAATTTTAATTAAGCTTTTGAGTATAAATCAGCAACTACATCCCAATTAACAACGTTCCACCAGTTTTCAATGTATTCAGGTCTTCTGTTTTGATATTTGAGATAATAAGCGTGTTCCCAAACATCTAAACCTAAAATAGGATTTCCTTTAACATCTGCTACATCCATTAGAGGATTATCCTGATTTGGTGTCGAAGTAATAATTAATTTATTGTCTGATTTGACTAACCAAGCCCAGCCTGAACCAAATCTTCCAGTAGCAGCTTCTGTGAATTTTTTCTTAAATTCATCAAAACTTCCAAAAGTTGAGGAAATATCGTTTAATAAATCACCTGTTGGTTCCTTTGAGCCACCGGGAGTCATTAATTTCCAAAAAAGATCGTGATTCCAATGACCACCACCATTATTTCTAACAGCAGCTGGTAGTTTTGACATCATCGAAAACATTTCTTCTAAAGATTTTCCTTCTAATTCAGTACCTTCAATAGCTTTGTTTAAATTATTAACATAAGCTTGATGATGTTTTGTATGGTGAATTTCCATAGTAGCTTTATCAATATAAGGTTCTAAAGCATCATAGGAATAAGTTAGTGAAGGTAATTCGAATTTACCCATAATATTGCTCCTTTCAATTATTTTATTGTTTAGAATTTCAATTCTTTTGCTTACTGGTTCAATAATCTTTACTGCTGAAAGAGCAGCGACAAAGGTTAAAAAATTTCTTCTTTTCATTATTTCCTCAAACTAATTATTAAACACCGAAAGATTCCCCACATCCGCAAGTTTTTTTTGCATTTGGATTATTGAAAACGAAACCTCTTCCATTAAGTCCATCAGAAAAATCTAATTCAGTTCCTGATAGATAAAAGAGACTTTTACCATCAACATACAATTTGACGTTATTTGATTCAATGACTGTATCGCTTTCTTTTGCATTTTCATCAAATCCTAAAGTATAAGTTAAACCAGAACAGCCGCCACCTTTAACTCCAACTCTTAATCCGTAATTTTCAGGAATTTTATTCTCTTCCATAATTCTTTTAATTTCCTTTGCAGCTTTAATGGAAACTGTTATCTCTTGAACATTTAAAGTTTCTGTCATTTTAATTTCCTCCTAATTGAACGTTTTTAAATGGATCACCAGGTTCTTTAGTAACATAAGTTAAGTCATTGACTTTCCAGGAATTGTCCGAAATTTTTTCAAAAAATTTTTGTTCTATTAACTTTTCTGAAAATAATCTGGCTAATTTTTCTGAATCAGAGTAGGAAAGCAAAATCCCTTTTTTTTCGTAAAACCCTTTAACCCCAAATTGCATATCTCTGAAAAAGAAAATTGAATTATGAAAAAGGGGATACTTTGATTTAATATAATTAAAGAAGTCTTCTTTATTATTTATTAAAAACGATAACAAATTGTTAAATGTCATATTTTTCATAACTATTTACTTTCTAATTCTTATAAGATTTTTCGCGAATTAAATTTATTTGCGAAATTAATTTTTCTGAAGCAAACTCAATTTCTTCCAAAGTATTAAATCTGCCAATTCCAATTCGAAATGTAGAATCTATCTGCTTGTCATTTAGTCCTATGGCTCTTAAAATTCTGTTTTTCTTGATGTTTTCAGATGAACAAGCTGAACCAGTTGAAAAAGCTAATTCTGGCGTTTTTGATATTAAATCTTGTGATAGAACATCATTAACTGTAAAATTAAGATTATTAAAAATTCTCTCAACAGGATGACCATTTAATTTTATATCATTCAAGTGTGATACAATCTTTTTTAGCAAATGTGAGTTCAATTTTTTGTATAGTTTCAAGTCATCCTCAATTTCATTAAATAATATATCACAGGATTTACCAAATCCAACAATTGCGGGGACGTTTAAAGTTCCTGACCGAAGAGAATTCTCCTGATTTCCACCAAAAAATAAGGGAGATATGTTAAATTTTGTAGAGTTTTTGTTCGTAAAAAGTGCTCCAATTCCTTTCGGTCCATAGATTTTATGAGCAGAGAAAGACATAGAAAATGGATTTAAAGATTGAACATCAACTTTCATTTTTCCGACTGCCTGAGTTGCGTCGGTATGAAAAGCAATTTTTTCATTTATGCAAAATTGTGCGATAGGATAAAGATCGTTTACGGTTCCAATTTCGTTATTCGCATATATTAAACTGATAAGAATTGTATCTTTCCTTACATTTTTAATTACTTCTTCAGGATCAATTCTACCATAATTATCGGGCTTGATGAATGATATATCAAAACCAGATTTTGAAAGAAAAATAAGAGATTCATAAGAAGCTGAATGCTCTACTTCTGATGAGATTATATGTTTACCTTTATGTTGATTCGCAATGGCAAATCCTATATGAGCTAAGTTTATTGATTCAGTTGATCCACTTGTGAAGAAAATTTCTTCTGGTTGTGCATTTATCATTTTAGCAACTTGTTCCCTTGCAAGTTCTACTGCAGAATGTGCTTCGTAACCGAATTTATGTTTACTTGAATAATTACCATAGTGTTCAGAAAAATAGGGAAGCATTGCCTCTAAAACACGAGGGTCAAGCTTTGTCGTAGCATTATTATCTAAATATATCGGAAACTTAATACTCATTTTAGGATTGTTAATTTAAGAAATAGAAAAAATTCTTGTATAATTTATAGAGAAAAATTTTAATCTAAAATCTACATTCCAAGAATCTTTAAGGAATATTTTGCAAGATTTGTAATTGGTGTGAAATAAACACCGAGTATAAGAACAGGAATTGCCAAAACTAATACTAATGAATATTTAAAGGAAGTATTTTTTATAATGATAGTCTTTTCACTTGGTTTTGCAAGATATAAATTTTTCAAAACTCTAACGTAGTAATAAAGTGATAATACAGTATTTAATAAAGCAATGACAGCAACAACTATCATTTTGGCATCAACTAAGGCAATAAAGAGATATAACTTTGCTATGAAACCTGCTGTTGGCGGCAATCCAACTAAAGAAATTAAAAATATGGAAAGCATAGCGGACAAAAATGGCAGAGAATAACCAAGTCCTTTATAATCATCAATATTTTCGGAATTAATTTCGTTAGCAATTAACATAACTATTAGAAAAGCACCCAAATTCATAAATAGATAAATAATAAAGTAAACAAGAACTGCTGTTAAACCTTGATTTGAAAGCACAGCTAAACCTAAAAGTATATAACCCGCGTGAGCTATTGATGAATATGCAAGCATTCTTTTCAAATTATCCTGCCAAAGAGCAGAGAGATTTCCAAGGGTCATTGTTATAATAGAAAAGATTATTAGCAGACTTCTCCAATCAATAATTGGGAATAAAACCCAAAATTGATTATTTGTTATACCAGCAAGAAACGTAATCTTTATAAATCTAATCAAAACTGCAAAACCAGCCGCTTTGCTTGCAACTGAGAGATAAGCAGTTATTGGAAGAGGTGCGCCTTCATAAACATCTGGAGTCCAGAAATGAAAAGGAACTATCGAAATCTTAAATCCAATTCCAGCTAAAACCATTAAAATACTTATCAGAAAAGTAACATCTGAAATAGTAGTAATTTTTAAAATATTATTAATTTCGATAAGATTGGTTGTCCCTGTCATACCATAAATCAAAGACATCCCGAAAATCATTATTCCACTTGATACTCCGCCGTAAATAACATATTTGAGTGATGCTTCGCTATTTCTTATAGAAGTTTTAACGAATCCTGTAAGTATATAAGATGATAAAGATAAAATCTCAATAGAGATATGAATCATTATCAAATCATTTGCTGACACTAAAAAGAACATTCCAATCATCATCCCTAATAAAAGAGAATAAAATTCACCGTGTCTATCTCGACAAATTTTAATTTCATCTGAAAGGAAAGCAAAACAAATTATAATTAAAGAAGAAAGCAGAATTAAAAACTTAAAGAAATTAGAAAAATCATCAATAGATAAAAGATAATTATTTGAACCATATCCAAAAGCAAATTCATTAACACCAAAATTCAAAATAGTAAAGAAAAACGTAATAAGAATTCCAGCAAAAGAAATAATTGGTAAAAGGGATTTTTTATCTTTGAATATTAAATCAACTATAAGAACTATTACAAGAGTTGAAGTAAGAAATAGTTCTGGATAAATTAAATTTAAGTCCGAAAGAAAATTATTAATATTCAATTTATTATCTCACTTTATAATGAACCTAATGATTTAAAGAAAGCGTTAGATTTTTCTACAACATCAACTATTACATTAACAGACGAATTCATTAAATTCAGCATAGGGGAAGGATAAACTCCTAAAAAAATAATAATTAAAATTAGTGGAATAAACATAATATATTCTCTTGCGTCGAGATCTGTTAACTGATTCCATTTTTCCGGGAGACTTCCAAGAAAAACTCTTTGTAAAGTCCACAGCATATATCCTGCTCCCAATAAAATTCCAATTGTGGAAATAATAGCAAGAACTCTTATTGAGTCATTTCCAAAGCCTCCAATAAAAACAAGAGCTTCTGAAATAAACCCACTTAATCCGGGCAAACCAATTGCAGCAAAGAAAGCAATAGTTACAAAGCCAGTGTAAATTGGCATTTGTTTACCAAGTCCGCCAAAACCATCAATATCTCTTAAATGAGCTCTGTCATATATAACGCCAACTAAAAGGAACAACATAGCAGTAATTGTTCCGTGATTAAACATTTGAAGAATTGCACCAGAAAGACCTAAAGTATTCAAAGCAGCCATTCCAAGCATAACATATCCCATATGAGATACAGAAGAGTAAGCAATCAATTTCTTGAAGTCTTTCTGTGCCATAGCACAAAGAGCTCCATAAATAATATTTATCATGCCGAATAAGGCAATCCACCAAACTAAATCTTTTGTGATATCGGGAAAAATTGGATAAGAAATTCTCAAAATTCCATAAGTGCCCATCTTAAGCAATACACCAGCAAGAATAACACTTATTGCGGTAGGCGCTTCAACGTGTGCATCAGGCAGCCAAGTATGAAATGGAAACATTGGAATTTTAATCGCAAAGCCAATAAATAAACCTATATATGCAATAAATCTTAAATTAGCAGGATTTAACGGTGAGAGAATTCCATTTTGAGTATAATTAGTTGGGTTCATCATTTCAAGCATATTGAAAGTGAAAACTCTTGTTCCATCTGCAAGTGTTTCCATTGAGCTGAAATATAAGCCAATCATCACCAAAAGAATTAAAACACTTCCAAGTAATGTGTAAAGGAAAAACTTAATCGCAGCATATTCTCTTCTTGGTCCGCCCCAAATTCCTATGAGAAAATACATTGGAAGTAACATCAGTTCCCAGAAAATATAGAATAAGAAAAAGTCCAAAGCAACAAAAACACCAATCATTCCTGTATCTAAAAGCAGGAACATTAAAAAATAGCCTTTGATAGATTTATCAATAGTCCAGGAAGAAATTGCAGCAATAAAAGTTATGATTGTCGTTAATAATATCATCGGAACACTTAAACCATCAACTCCCAAAAAGTAATCAATTTTAATTTTACCTAACCAGGCAAACCCCTCGATTTCAATCCATCTGAATTTCTCAACGAATTGAAATGATTTTATATCATTTATTCCAGCAAGATTGAAATTGTAATTAGACAATAAAAAAATCGCTAATAGAAGTTGAATTGCAGTAATTATTATGGTAAAAGATTTTATAAATAAAGATTGTCTTTTAGGTATGAATAAAATTATTAACATTCCTAAAATCGGTAGGAATGTTATGAGAGAGAGTATTGGAAAATTAATCATTTCAAAATCCTGATATTTCTTTTACTTAAAAATGAATAATAGAATTACTATTGAAAATATTACTAAAGCAAGGTAGCTCTGAACTTTACCAGTTTGAATTCTTCTTACTAATAAACCTGCAAATCCATTAAAATAAGCTGTAAAGTTTACTATTCCGTCAATTACATACTTATCAAAATTGCCGATGAAGAATGAAAATTCTTTAGTAATTAATGCTGAGGCATTTACAATTCCATCAATAATTTTTGCATCAAACCAAGCTAAAAACTTACTTAATCCAATTGTGAAAGAAACAAAGGTCTTTTGATATAATTCATCAAAGTACCATTTGTTCAGAGAAAAGTTATATAAAAATCTTAATCTATCAGCCAATAAATCTGTATTTACTTTCTTCCAATGATAAAGTAAGAATGCAAATAAAATTCCCAATATTGCTGCTACTTCTGATAAAATCATAGCAGGGTAATGGGCTTTATGCATTGCTTCCTTATAAGTATCAGATTCAAGATAGCTATGTTCAACAGAAATTCCTTTATTGTAATCGGTTTTCATAAAATCATATCTTGAATTTTGCGGAGTAAACAAAACTGGTTTTTCAATCCACTTTGATAAAACCCATCCTTGTTCGGAATTGATTGGATTAGGAGAATACCATATAAAAATTGATAATCCAGCTAAAAGAATTAGAGGCATTACCATAAGGAAAGGTGATTCGTGTGCGTGTTCAAACTTGTGATGATTGCGTGGCTCTCCGTGGAAAGTTAAAATAACTAATCTGAACATATAAAAGGCAGTAAGAAAGGCTACAATCAAACTGAAAATCGGAAATAAAATGTGTCCTGTAAGATTTCCAAATGCTAATGTACTGGCAATAATTCCGTCTTTACTTAAGAAACCTGAGGTGAGCGGAATTCCTGAGATTGCTAAGGAAGAAATGACAAAAGTCCAGTAGGTTAAAGGCATTTTCTTTTTCAGTCCACCCATATTTCTAATATCTTGTTCGTGATGCATAGCGTGAATTACAGAACCAGAACCTAAGAACAAAGCAGCTTTGAAAAATGCGTGAGTTACCAAGTGGAAAAAAGCAAATTGATAAGCACCAACACCAAGAGCCATAATCATATATCCAAGTTGTGAAACCGTAGAATATGCAAGAACTTTTTTAATATCATTTTGTGTAAGTGCGATTGTTGCTGGAATGAAAGCTGAAATCATTCCAACCACCCCAATAAATAACATCGCATCTGCAGTAAGTAATCCAAAAATTCTAACCACTAAATAAACACCCGCAGCAACCATTGTAGCGGCGTGAATTAAAGCACTAACAGGGGTTGGACCCTCCATTGCATCAGGAAGCCAAACGTGTAGTGGAAATTGAGCCGACTTACCGATAGCTCCACAAAATAGCAGAATACCAGTAATCGTTAACCAGAAATCACTATTAAAAGGTAAAACTCCACTATTGATTGAAGCGAAAATTTTGTCGAATGTGAAAGTATTATATATAAAAAATAAAATTAAAATTCCGGCAAACATTCCTAAATCGCCGATGCGGTTGACTATAAATGCTTTTTTACTCGCATCAGCAGCAGATTTTTTCTCAAACCAAAATCCGATTAAAAGATATGATGATAAGCCAACAAGTTCCCAAAAAATATACATCATTAGAATGTTGTTTGTCAATACAATTCCGTTCATTGAAAAGGTAAAGATTCCCAGATATGCAAAATATCTGTTATATCTTTCATCCCCTTTCATATATTCAATTGAGTAGAGATGAACTAACATACTTATCAGAGCAACGACAAATAGCATAATTGCAGTAATGTTATCTATCATAAATCCAAGATTAACAGAAAGATTTGTTTCTGTGATGAAATTTTTGAAACTAAACCATTCTATTTCTGCTGTAATTTTAGTGGTTCTAAAATTTGTTAGTTTTGAGTATAGTAGATATACTGAAGAGAAAAATGATAAGATTATAATTGAATTTTCAAAAATATAAATGGATTTAACTTTTCTGCCAAGAAGTAAAGTAATTACAAATCCTAACAAGGGAAGGAATAAAATAAAAAGTGATAAATTAACTATGGTTGATTCGTGCATTTAATCTCTCAGATTATCTATTTCATCAACATTTACGGTAGATAAATTTTTATAAATATTTAGAACTATTGCTAAAGCAATCGCGGCTTCGGCAGCTGCGAGAACGATAACAAATAATGCTACCAAATGACCTGAATAACCAAAATTTCCGAACCTTGAAAATGCTACAAAATTTATATTTGCTGAGTTGAGGATTAATTCAACTCCCATTAAAACTAAAATTGCATTTTTTCTTGTAATTATTGCATATAACCCCATTGAAAACAATAATGAACTTACAACTAAAAAATGCGTTAAACCAACCGTCATAATTATTTCCTCGCTATTGAAGCTGCACCAATTAGCGCAATCAATAAAACAATTCCTAATAATTCAAAAATTAAAAGATATTCTTGCAAAAGTAATGTTCCTAAAACGCCTGTAGTTGGAATTGCTTGTTCAATATTATTAACTTTCCAAGGAGAATTAATAACAGCAGCTAAAAGAGCACCAGCTAATAAGCCAATTCCTATTACTGCCGGGACTAAATTTATAGTGCCTGTTCTGATTTCAACGTTAGTTATTTTATTTGTAAGCATAACTCCAAACAATAACAGAATTAAAATTCCGCCTACATAAACAATAAGTTGAACTATTGCTAAAAAATCAGCTGCAAGCAAAACATATAATCCTGAAACTCCAAAAAATGTGAACAGTAGATAGAATGCTGAATGTACGATGTTTTTATTTGTTACAACCATCAATGCAGAAAGTAATGTAACAGATGCAAATAAATAAAAAATTAAGTTATAATAATTCATCAAATTCTACCAAGTTTTTTTGTTTCTCTTTCATGATAATGTTTATCAAGATTTTCTAATTTTTGTATTCTCTCTTCAGTAGTTAAAGTTGCAAAATCATAAATCAAATTATTCCTGTCATACTCAGAAAATTCGTAAACATCAGTCATATAAATACATTCAGTCGGGCAGGGAAAAACACATAATTGACAATAACAGCATTTTGCGAAATCTATAGTAAATTTTGTAACCCATAAAGCTTTTTTCTTACCATTAGAAGTTTTGCCTAAATCTTCTCCCGGAAGCGATTTTACAGTTTCAATTTCAATGCAATTAACAGGACAAGCTCTTGCACATTGATCGCAGCCGATACAGTCATCCATATTAACATATAGTCTATTTCTTTCTCTTTCAGGTAAAGGAAGTTTTACATCAGGATATTGTATTGTAACTGATGGTGTGAATAAATGTCTTAGAGTAACTTTCATCCCCACAAAAATTGTAAACAGAGCAGTAAATATGTTATTAAAATACTCTTTCATTAGATTAACGTGATAAATCCTATTATTAAAAGATTAACAAAAGCTATTGGAATTAAATATTTCCAGCTTGCTGCCATAAGTTGATCAACTCTGAGCCTTGGTAAAGTCCACCTTAGCCACATTTGAACAAAAACAAAAAATATTCCTTTGAAAATAAACCAGAAAAATTGTTCGATTGGAATTAACCAAACTAAATTCAAACTGTTTCCTAAATAACCAAAAGGTGATTGATAACCACCGAAAAACATTGTAGCAACAATAGCTGAAACTGCAAACATATTAGCATATTCGGCCAAAAAAAACATTGCGAACTTCATTCCAGAATATTCAGTATGATAACCGCTTACAAGTTCTGACTCTGCTTCAGGAATATCAAAAGGAGTTCGGTTTACTTCTGCTAAGGTGCTTATGTATATTATTATAAATCCTATAAACATAAATGGAATCAGTAAAAATTTTTGTATGCTTATAGAAGGTCCGCCGAAAATATACCAATTCCAAAAGGAACCTGTTTGATTTTCTGATAAATCAAATAAACTCATTGTTCCTGTCATCATTACAATAGAAAGTACAACTAAAATAGTTGGTATTTCGTAACTAATAATTTGGGATGCAGATCTCATAGCACCAAGCAAGGAATACTTGTTATTAGAAGCCCAGCCGGCCATTAAAATTCCTGCAACAACCAATCCTGTAACAGCAATAATGTAAAAAATCCCTAAATCTATTTTAGCACCTAAAAAAATACTTGAAAATGGAATAACAGCAAAAGCTGCATAACTTCCAACAAAAGTAAGTACTGGAGCAATGTTAAAAAATAGTTTATCGTTCTCTCTGGCAATTATATCTTCTTTCTGAATTAATTTAATTATGTCTGCAATAGTCTGTAGAATACCGTGATAACCAACTCTCATTGGTCCTAATCTATCCTGCATATGACCGGCAACTTTTCTTTCAAGTAATACTGCAAACAATGCAAATGGAAGAATAAAAGCAAATAAAGGAAGTAAGGCAATTATGGTTCCTGCAATAATAGAACTTCCGGTAAGTTCATATAAAAAATCGTACATCATCTATCTACTTCTCCTAAAACAATATCAACACTTCCTAAAATTGCAATTACATCTGCAACTAAATGCCCGCGACACAATTCATCCATAATTTGCAAATTAACAAATGAAGGTGCTCTTACCTTAACTCTGAATGGAGAAGTGGAACCATCACTGATTATAAAATATCCCAATTCACCTCGTGGATTTTCTACTCTTGAATAAATATGACCAACCGGTGGTTTTATTTTTTTGGGGATTGCAGAAGTTACATCTCCATCGGGAAGTTGTGCAATAGCTTGCTCAATAATCTTTATACTCTCTTCCATCTCCAAGACACGAACATAATATCTGTCCCAGCTATCACCAACTGTACCCATCTTACCTTTGCCAACAGGAATTTCAAAATCAAACTTATTATAAACTGAATAAGTGTCGTCCTTTCGTAAGTCCCATCTCAGCCCACTTGCACGCAGCATAGGACCAGTAATTCCAAAATTAATTGCTGTTTCTAAAGGTAGAATTCCAACATTGGCAGTGCGGTCAATAAAAATTTTATTGTATGTTAAAATATTATTTAATTCTTTTAAGTTTGGCTTGAATTCACGGATAAATTCTTTAGTTAGTCTTATAAAATCAGGATGTAAATCATGAGAGAGACCTCCAATCCAGATGTAATTATATAATAATCTGGCACCGCAAGTAATTTCAAAAAGATTCAAAATTCTTTCTCGGTCACGGAAGCAATACAAAAACGGAGTGAATGCTCCAATATCAGCGCCATAAGTACCAATAGCCACGAGGTGAGAAGCAATTCTCTGCAATTCAGCCATAATAACACGAATGTATTCAACTCTTTCAGGCACCTGAATGCCGAGAAGTTTTTCTACACCAATAACGTAACCAAACTCATTTCCCATTGCAGCAAGATAATCCATTCTATCAGTGTATGGAATAACCTGAGGATAAGTCATAACTTCACAATGTTTTTCAAAACAGCGATGCAGATAACCAATATGAGGAACTACTTTTGTAATAATTTCACCATCCAAAGTTAGTTCAAGCCTCAGTACTCCGTGCGTTGACGGATGCTGAGGACCCATATTTAAAACCATTTCTTCAGTTTTTACCGACATATCAGTATGGTACTTTCATTCCTTGATAGAACTCTGGATTTTGATAATCTTTTCTTAATGGATGCCCAAACTCCCAATCATAAGGCATTAGTATTCTTCTTAAATCAGGATGATTATTAAAATTAATACCAAACAAATCAAATGCTTCTCTTTCGTGCCAGTTTGCACAATTCCAGATTGAAGTAACAGAATTTACTGAGGGATTATCTCTATCTAATATTACTTTAATAAGTAGTTTATGCCTGAATTTTATTGATTCCATGTGATAATAAATGCTCATCGTCCCACCTTGCATAATCTCATTTCCTTTGTCATCTTTAATTTTATTACCATTGAAATCATCAACGGCAGAGAGATTAATTAACGAATCAAAATACAATTCATTGTTATCTCTTAAGAACAGACAGACAGTATCAATTTTATTTGCAGGGACTAAAATGTAAGGTTCAAATTTAGCTTCAGGGTGAAACTCAAAATGAATATCAGAAAAATTATTTTTCAACAACTCAGATATTTCTTCAAACGATTTCATTATTCTTTTTAGTTATTGATTCATAACGGATTTTTTCTTGAAGTTTTAATAAACCTTCAAGTAAAGCTTCAGGGCGGGGAGGACAACCTGGTACGTACACATCAACAGGAATTACTCTATCTACTCCTTTTAATACGTGATAACCGTGTTCCCAATAAGGACCGCCACAATTCGAACAACTACCCATAGAGATTACATATTTTGGATCTGGCATTTGTTCGTATAGTCTTTTAACGCGTAAAGCCATTTTTAATGTAACAGTACCAGAAACAATTATAACATCTGATTGGCGTGGGGAAGGTCTTGGAATCACACCAAATCTATCAAAATCGTAATGCGATGCTGAAGTAGCCATCATTTCTATTGCACAGCAAGCGAGTCCAAATCCAACCTGCCATAGAGATGATAATCTTGCCCAATTAAAAAGGTTTTCAGTTGTTGTAATTAGAATGTTATTCTCTGAAAACTCTTTATCTAATAATCCCATTAAATTTTCACACTTTCAATTGGTTTTTGTACATCCGAATTAAGGGAAGGTATTTTAGGAATATTTGGTTTTGGTCTATCCCATTCCAAATCACCTTTTCGCCACTCATAAGCCATTCCCAATGCTAATAAAAGTAGAAAGAAAGAGCCTGCTATTAAACCAGCAAGACCATAATCTTTGTAAACTAAAGCCCAGGGAATAAGTAAAACAACTTCAACATCAAAAATTAGAAAAATCAAAGCTACTACATAAAATCTTATATTAAATTTAACCCAAGGAGAGCCTTCCGGATTTTCTCCGCATTCGTAAGTAGTTAATTTTTCGTGTGTAGGTCTATGAGGTCTAATGATTTTGGCTGCAACTAAAGCAACTATTACAAATAGATTTGCAACTAAAATGAAAATAAAAACTTTACCGAATTCAGTTAACATTATATCCAAAAAATTTTGAAGCAAAATTATGTTTAATCATTTGGAATGTCAAGAAACAAATTATAATTATGTAAAAAATTTATAATTATCACACATCTTACCAAAATAAATTTATTTTTGTGGCTAAATTCTGCCACTGCTTCAAATTTTCTCAGTTCACTGAAGTAAACTGCAATAAATGAAGATTAGATTTTTTTTATCTATTGCAATTGGATTTATCCAACTGTTATTATAAATAGAAGGCACAAAGACACTGAGAAATTGTAAATAACTCAATGATTAAATATTTGTAGAAAAATAAATCCAACAAAATTAACCTCTGTGTTTCTCAGTGGATTCTCTGTGAAACTCTGTGTAAGAAAAAATTACACAGAGAACCACCGAGAAATTTCAAGAGAACCTCAGAGAATTTTAACGGAATAACTTCGCGGCGAAAGCATCTTGCCTCAAAGACTCAAAGGCACAAAGTATCGCTAAGAAAAATTACTTTTTATTCAGTCTCACTTTTCGTTCTCTTCTCTTCGCAATAGAAGGGGAGTAGTTATTCAATTTGTCAATTACGACATAGCCCCAAGCCTTGTCCATAAATTTTGTTCAATATTGTAAATGAAAAAATTCACTCATTCTTCTAAAGTACTCAAATTGCCTGGGTCTAATCCTAACGCTCTTGCTTTAAGTACTCGTCGCATAATTTTACCACTTCTGGTTTTTGGTAAACTATCAACTATTTCAACTTGTTCGGGTTTGGCAATAGGTCCGACCTCGTGAGCAACGTGCTGACGTAATTCTTCTACTAATTTATCTGATTTTTCATAACCTGTTTTTAATAAAACATAACAATGTATTGCATTACCTTTTACTTCGTGAGGTAAACCAATAGCAGCGGCTTCGGCAACAGCAGGATGACTTACTAACGCACTTTCAATTTCTGCTGTACCCAATCTGTAACCGGAAACCTTTATCACATCATCAACTCTTCCAATTATCCAGAAATATCCATCTTCATCTTTTCTTGCTGAATCTCCCGTCATGTACATATTAGGGAATTTACTCCAATATTGATTAACATATCTATCAGGATCATTCCAAATTGCTCTTAACATAGAAGGCCAGGGAGTTTTAATAACAAGATAACCTTCCTCATTCGGTTTTACTGAGTTACCGTTTTCATCAACAACATCAGCAACAATTCCCGGAAACGGTTTTGTTCCTGAACCAGGTTTCAATGGAGTACAAGGCATTGGAGTAATCATAAATGCACCGGTTTCGGTTTGCCACCAAGTGTCCATAATCGGGCATCGTTCTTTGCCTATAACTTTATAATACCATCGCCAGGCTTCTGGATTAATTGGTTCACCAACACTGCCTAATAATCTTAAAGATGAAAGGTTATATCTATTTGGCCAAGCATCGCCAAATCTCATTAATCCTCTTATTGCAGTTGGAGCAGTGTAGAGAATGTTGATACCATATTTTTCAATCATTTGCCACCAGCGATATGGATATGGATAATTTGGTGCTCCTTCATACATAAACGATGTAGCTCCATTTAGCAATGGACCATAAACGATATAACTATGTCCTGTTATCCAACCTGGATCAGCGGCACACCAATATCTATCCTCTTCGTGAATATCAAAAACATATTTTAATGTAGTGTAAACTCCAACCATATAACCACCGTGAGTGTGCATAATTGCTTTAGGTTTTCCCGTAGTTCCTGAGGTGTAAAGTAAAAATAATGGATGTTCAGCATCTACAATTTCAAGACAGTCGTTACTATTAGCGATTGGTAGATTCATCAATTCGTGATACCACATATCTCTACCAAATTCCATATTTATTTGATGACCAGTTCGTTTAACAACTAAAACACTTTCAACAGTTGCTGCCCGTTGAAGTGCTTCATCAGCAATTTTTTTTAGTTCAACAATCTTTCCTCTTTGATAAGCACCATCAGCAACAATCAAAACTTTTGATTGACTATCTTCTAATCTTTCGTGTAACGCTTCAACAGAAAATCCACCATAGACAACAGAATGAATTGCGCCAATTCTTGCACAAGCAAGCATTCCAATCATTAGTTCAGGAATTCTTCCCATATATAAAGTAACTCTATCACCTTTTTTAACACCAAGACTTTTTAACACATTAGCGAAACGACAAGTTTCTCTTTGCAAAGCAAAATATGAGAAAGAACGAAACTCTCCATTTTCACCTTCCCATATTAAAGCGAGTTTATTTCGACGTGCAGTTTTTGTATGAACATCCAAACAGTTGTAAGCTATATTTGTTTCAGCCCCAACGAACCATTTGTAAAATGGCGGGTTCGAATCATCGAGAGTTTTATCCCACTTCTTATGCCAGTGAAGATTCTTCGCTTCATTTTCCCAAAATCCAAGCGGATCTTTTGAAGCGAAATCATATAATTGTTCGCAATTCGCATTTGCATAATCCTGAACTTCTTTTGTTGGATAGTAAACTTCGCCCGATAACTTATTTTTGTCCATATTTGATTCTCCTCAGTATTTGTTAGTTTAATTATAAATTTTTAACTCTAATTTATACACTAAATTTGGTCTTATACAAAATATTATAAGCATTAAATTATTTCAAACACATCTGCCCAAAATAAACTTATTTATGTGGCTAAAGCCCGTTTCTGCATTTAATTTTTTTGGGGCTGTCTGAAAAGTAATTTTTTTATATAAATCAATATGAAAACATTTGATTTTACAAAAAAATGTCAGTCTTCGACGGGCTCAGACTGAAATTTTTTAACTTTTTAGACAGCCCCCAATAGATGATTAGATTTGTTTTTTATCTATTGCGAGGTTGTCTCATAAGACGCAATTTTTCATCCTGAGCTTGTCGAAGGATGAAATTATATTTTAAAATCACACTTCGACAAGCTCAGTGTGACAGTAAAAATTACTTTTGAGACAACCTCGTTATTATAAAGAATAATATATGAAGGGGCGATAGCCTAATTTAATTAAAATTTGTTACCAATAAGAGAGCAATACATTTTTATAATGGATTCAATTAATAATGAATTTATTATCTTTTATTTTGAACTAAAATCAGAGTTTATTGATCTGGTTTAAGTTTATTTTGGACAGCACTGATTTCAAAACATTATTAGAAACTTATGAAAAATTAGTTAAAGATTTTTAGAAATGTCAAACTGAGTGGCAATGCGGGCAGACTCCTTTTAATCTCGTTCTAAATAAAAATTCAATGACACAGCCATCGCTATCTGATTGATAAAGATTTTGGCATTGGACACAAAATCTTTGTGTAAAAAAGAATATTAAGTTACTTAAAGGTGGCGTAGCCCTGACATCAATATAAATTATGATGATAAATATTTGTTGAATAAAATGATTAGAAAAGATTATAGGGCTAACGCCACTTTTATTTTCAATTAAAAATAACTTTGCAGAATAAGTTGGATGTTATTAAACAACTTTAGTTGAAAAGTCATTGAATGATAATTTTCAAGAAAACAAAAGAATAATTTTTCAGAAGGCTCAATTAATAACTTATCAAATATTCAATCTTTTCATTCAACCAATTATTTGCTAAAAACTGTTTTTCAAGTTGATGATTGAAAGGGACAGGTGTATCTAAACTACCGCATCTGATTACAGGCGCATCGAGGTGATTAAAAAGATTTTCATTTATCCACGCAGATATTTCCGCTCCGATTCCTCCAGTGATAGTATCTTCGTGTAAAATTAAAACTTTATTTGTCTTAATTACTGATTCAGAAACAAGTTCTTTATCCCAAGGTAATAAACTTCTTAAATCAATAATTTGAAATGAATGATGTGGATATTGATTGGAAGCCTTAATTGCCCAATGAACTCCCATTCCATAAGTTATAATAGTAATATCTTTTCCTTCAGATATTATTTTTCCTTTGCCAATTGGAATAGTATAATAATCATCGGGAATAATTTCACCAACGGAACGATAAAGAGCTTTGTGTTCAAAAAACATTACTGGATTAGGGTCTTCAATAGAACAAAGCAATAACCCTTTTGCATCATAAGAATTTGAAGGATAGACAATTTTTAATCCAGGTGTATGAAAAAACCATGCTTCATTTGATTGAGAATGAAAAGGACCTGCACTAACTCCAGCACCAGTTGGCATACGAATAACAACATCAGCATTTTGTCCCCAGCGATAATAAATCTTTGCAAGATTATTTATTACCTGAGTGAAGCCGGCGGTAATGAAATCAGCGAATTGCATTTCGACAACAGATTTTCCACCTGCAATTGAATAACCAAGAGAAGCACCAAGAGTTGCTGCTTCAGAAATTGGTGTATTTCTTATGCGTTCTTTTCCAAATTCGTCAATAAATCCTTGTGTAACTTTAAATACTCCGCCATATTCGGCTATATCTTGTCCCATTATTATTAGTTCAGGATATTTTCGCATAGCTAATCTTAAAGAATCTGATATTGCATCTACAAACCTTTTATCCGACTTTAATTCTGATTTAGGTTTTGTCGAAATAAAGTTAAATGGTGCGTAAACATCCCTTAATTCTTCTTCAACGGAATTTAACTTATGCTCATTACTTAATGATTTACTCCAGTTATCATTTAGTGTATGATTTATTTCTTTTCTTATTTGTCTAATTATTTCTTCATTTAGAATATTTTGTGAGATTAGATATTTCTCATAATTCTCAATTGGATCTTTTTTTGACCAATCTAAAATCAAATGCTTTGGAATATACTTGGTTCCTGAAGCTTCTTCGTGACCGTGCATTCTGAATGATGCAGCTTCAACTAAAACAGGTTTAGGTTTTTTACGCATTAGTTCTGCGAAATCTCTTATTGTATGATACACTTCGAGAACATTATTGCCATCAATAGTTTTAGATTTAATCCCATATCCAATTCCTTTATCTGAGATTTTCTTGCATTTGAATTGTTCGTGCGAAGGAGTTGAAAGCCCATAGCCATTATTTTCAATTAGGAAAATTACAGGCAGATTCCAAACAGCAGCAAGATTTACTGCTTCGTGAAATTCTCCTTCGCTTGTGGCTCCATCGCCGGTGAAGACTAAAGTTACATTTTGGTTTTTGTTTAATAAGTCATATAATGCAATTCCATCTGCCACTCCGTTTTGAGTACCTAAATGAGATATCATTCCGACTATGTGATGTTCTTTTGAACCGAAATGAAATGATCTGTCCCTTCCTTTTGTAAATCCACAATATTTGCCTTGAATTTGATCAAATAATTTTTCAAGAGGAACTTTACGAGAGATGAATACTCCAAGATTACGATGCATTGTAAGGATATAATCGTCTGAATTAAGAGCAAGTGTTGAACCAACAGATATCGCTTCCTGACCTATTCCTGAGAACCATTTGGATATTCTTCCCAAACGGATTTGATTAATCATTAGTTCTTCAAACATTCTTTAAGTAAGTAAGTCTTTATAAATATTTATTAGTTTTTCATTAGATAAATTTCTTCTGTCGAATTTCATAAATATTACTTGATAATGAATGTGTTTTTATTACGATTTAAGATTAAAATCGGTTGCGAATATAAAGAAAGTTTAAGTTTAATCTCTGTGTTCTCCGTGCCTCTGTGGTAAATAAAATTAATTGAACACTGATGACACAGATGCTACTGATTAACACGGATTATAATCTCTGCGTTCTCAGCGTCTCTGCGTTTAAATAAAAATTTCACGCAGAGATACAAAGGGGTTGAAGTTAAAGTTTAATCTCTGTGTTCTCCGTGCCTCTGTGGTAAATAAAAATTTCACGCAGAGACGCAAAGAAAATTCTTAAATAAATTATGAGGAGAAAATTTTAATAAAAAAGATGACAAATTTTTAATAAACTTGTCATCTTATAAAGTCAAATAAAACTAATTAAAAAATCAGAATTTATTTGGACCTGCATTTCTGATATTTTCATCAGCAGCAGATTCGTATTCTTTGAAATTTTCGATAAACATATTTGCAAGTTTTTTTGCACCAGCATCATAAGCATTTTTATCTAACCAAGTATTTTTAGGATTTAATATTTCTGCAGGCACACCGGGACATTCTTTCGGAATCAATAAATTAAAGTAAGGTTCTTTTTCATATTCTACATTATCAAGTTTGCCTTCCAAAGCAGCGCTTAATAAAGCACGAGTGTATTTAATTGAAATTCGCTTACCAACTCCGTAGGGTCCACCTGTCCAGCCTGTATTTACTAACCAACATTTAACGTTATGCTGACGAATTTTTTCGCCCAATAGTCTGGCATATACACTTGGATGATGAACCATAAAAGGAGCACCAAAACAAGTAGAGAAAGTTGCTTTTGGTTCCGTAACTCCTTTTTCAGTACCTGCAACTTTTGCAGTATAACCTGAAATGAAATGATACATAGCCTGATCTATTGATAACTTTGAGATAGGTGGAAGAATTCCATAAGCATCAGCAGTCAACATTATAATATTTTGTGGATGCCCGCCAATTCCTGATTGCACAATATTTTCTAAGTGAGTAATTGGATAAGCAGCACGAGTATTCTCTGTGAAAGTGTCATCGTCAAGATTTACAACTCTTGAGTCCGAATTAATTTGTACATTTTCTAAAATTGTTCCAAATTTTCTGGTGCATTCATAAATCTCAGGTTCAGCTTCTTTAGAAAGTCTAATTACTTTTGCATAACAGCCGCCTTCATAATTAAAAATTCCATTTTCACTCCAGCCGTGTTCGTCATCACCAATTAGTTTTCTGTTAGGATCGGCTGAAAGAGTTGTTTTTCCAGTACCACTTAATCCAAAAAACAGAGCGACATCGCCGTTTTTACCCATATTTGCTGAACAGTGCATTGACATTACGTGTTTAATAGGCATAAGATAATTCATTACAGTAAAAATAGATTTCTTAATTTCACCGGCGTAACTTGTTCCACCAATCAAAACCAATCTTCTTCCAAAATGAATAACTATAAATACCTCTGAATTAGTGCAATCAACTTCTTTATCTGCGTGAAAGTTAGGCATTTGAATAATAGTAAAATCTGTTTTATGAGATTCAATCTCTTCAGGTGAGTGATATCGTCTGAACATATTTCGTGCAAATAGTGCGTGCCACGCATTTTCTGTAATTACACGAACACCAATTTTATATTCAGGTTCTGCACTTACATAACAATCTTCTACATACAAATCTTTACCCTGAATATAAGCTTTCATTTTCAACAGTAATCTATCAAAACATTCTTCTTCCATTCCTTTATTAACTTTTCCCCACCAAACAAATTGTTCACTGCTTGGTTCTTTTACTACAAATTTGTCATTTGGACTTCTGCCGGTATGATGTCCTGTTCGTACAACTAATGGACCTAAATGTGCTAATAACCCTTCTCGTCTTCTTATCACTTGTTCATATAAAGCGGGAGTAGAGTAATTATAAAAAACTTCTCTAATGTTTTTAATGCCAAGTTCCTGAAGTTCGATTAAAACTTTATCTTTAAGTATCATATTAAACCCTTTAAATTGTTAATCAAAAATACTAAAAATTGTAAAATAAAATTATTTGATTTCCCTGTGTCTCTGTGGTTAACATTGCTGTCCAAAATAAACTTAAACCTTATCAATAAACTCTGATTTTAGTTCACAATGAATGATAATAAATTTGTTTTTAATTGAATCCATTATAAAAATGTATTGCTCTCTTATTTTTTAGCAGGTTTTAATTAAATGTGGCTATCGCCCCTTTATATCCTGTTCTTTATAACAAGGGGCTGTCTAAAAAGTAAATTTTTATAATATGGAATAGAAGAAGACCTAAGATTAGATCATCAAACCGATCTTTTTAATGTTATGAGCCATCGCTACTAATCCAAATTCTACATTTACTTTATC
>Ga0308414_1000751_pt1 | contig 21057 bp, 22 predicted proteins | sample HotsprSampleOS50_FD_205667 | JGI IMG/M metagenome (GOLD analysis project Ga0308414, IMG submission 205667) | Hot spring phototrophic mat microbial communities from Octopus Spring, Yellowstone National Park, Wyoming, United States - 20090730_OS50 ...
TGCGCTGGTCACGACCGGGTGTCAACCGCATGATCGTCTTGCGTTCGGCGGCAATGGGTGAACACTTTGACCAACGATGGGCCGCTGCCTGATCCTGCCCCCAAATCCGAATGCACCCGCCAGCACAATCACCTCGTCCTGCGGGTCAACCAGCGAAACCAGCGCGTTGAAGAGCGATTGTTTAGCGCCGGAGGACACAATGACGTTCTCTGGGGCCACCAGCCAGCCGTAGTTCTCCTCGGTGTAGCGGATGATGGCTTTCTTGAGAGAGGGCGTGACGTCGGTGGGAACGTATTTTACGTCTCCGGTGGTGAGCCGCGCGGCGGAATGGAGGATGGCAGTGAGGGGCACTTTGTTTTTCGGCTCTCCACCGCCCAGGTGGATAACAGGCTGGTTCTGGTCAACCAGCAGTTTGGCCCGCTCGTTCAGCTTAAGTGTGGCCGACTCCCCGATTGATCTGGCTAGATGGCTGATGCTCATATTCCTGGCTCGCCCCCTCCTGAAAACGCTGTTTTTATTTGGTGTGAAAGCCTATTCGTGAGCGAACAATCACGCTCTTAAACAATTCTAGTCGCACTCTGTGGGAGCTGTGCGGGTGGCAAAGAGGTTAGTGCGATCGTCAGGTGAAAGAGATGTTTAACGTCATGCCAGCCGGGGCGGCGCTCACTCCTCAGTCACTGGGGCCGGCGCTGCGCCGGCCGCCAGATCGCGCAGCCGACGGTAGGTGGCCTGGATCACCAGCGCGTCGGCGGTGTGAAATGGCTCCGGCGCCTCGACTGCGATGGTGCCGGCAGCGCCGGCGTCCAGCAGCGCCTGCAGCAGCTCGCGGTACAGGATGTCCGCTTCGTTGAGCGGGATATGCTCTTTCTCACCTTTAGTGTTGTAGGCGATGCCGCTGAGGTGGCAGTGGAGGGTATGGAGGCCAATTTCGCCCAGTCCAGCGCGCACACGGGCGAGCGCATCGGCAAACTCGGCGTAGCTGTTGAATGTGCCGTCGCCAGCGCGCGCGTGCAGGTGTGCCCAGTCAATGCAGGGCGCTACACCGGGCACGTCGCGGCTGAGCTGAATCACTTCGTCCAGCGTGCCGAACATAGCGCTCTTGCCCATTGTCTCCGGGCGCAGCGTCACGTCCACGCCTTCTTCGCGCAAGATTCCGGTCAGCTCCAGCAGTTTTTCTTTGGCGCGCTCGTACACCTGCTCCGGTGGCTGGTTGTGGTAGCTGCCAGGGTGGAACACGATATCGCGTGCCCCGGCCAGAAAACCTTTGCGCGCGGCGGCCAGCAGCCGCTCGTCGCTCTTGGCCATCAGATCAGCCGTCTGGCTGTTGAGGTTAATGTAGTAGGGCGCGTGGATGCTGAGCGTGATGTTGTGAGCCTGGGCAGCCGCCTTGATCTGGGCGCAGGTCTCATCGCTCACGCGCACACTCTGCACCCAAGCGATCTCCAAGTGATGCAGCCCCAGCTCGCTGCTGTGGGCGATGGCTGCCGGCGTGCCGCTGCCCGGCGTGGTCTGTGGCGAGCCGACGGTCCCAAAACGGATCGGATCGGGTGCAGACATGTGAACTCCTGCCGGGCTGAAAACAACGCTGCGCCAATTGTACCGCATATTGCCTGCCGCGCCCTGGCCGCGCAAATGTAAACTCCACCCGGGGATGAGTGGAGTTTACTAGAAAAGGGGTACTAATTATGGGCAATCCCAGTTAGCAGTCGTATTGTGGCTGACGTTGCGACCGCTGGATGATACCGTTTGATGTGCACATTGTCCCCCAGGGATGAGCAGCCGGCTAGTGACGTTTGTCACAATCGCAGTGTAAACCTGTCACCGGGTGTGGCGTGCAAAACGTCATAAAGCTGCGCCTTGCCGCTGGGTTTTCCGGGGGTACAATCCCCGGCACTTACCGGCCCGCATCTGCACCAACACGGAGGGGACGCACAGTGAAGTACCAGGAGGACGGCCCGCTCGGTTTTTACTTCGAGGATTTCGAGGTGGGCATGACACTGCGCACGCGCGGGCGCACGATAACCGAAGCTGATGTTGTCAGCTTTGCCGCGCTCACCGGCGACTTCAACCCGATGCACACCGACGCCGAATACATGAAGGGCCACATGATGGGTCAGCGCGTGGCCCACGGCATGCTCGTGCTCAGCTACGCCGTTGGTCTGATTTACCAGCTCGGCGTGATTGAGCGCACCGGCCTCGCTTTTCGCGGGGTGGACATGAAGTTCAGCCTGCCGGTGCTGATCGGCGACACTGTCCACGCCGAGCTGGCGATTACCGAGCTGAAGGAGATGAAGCGCCTCGGCGGCGGCACAGTGGCCATCGAAGTGAAGGTAGTCAATCAGGAAGGCAAGACCGTGCAGTCTGGCACGCTGACGATGCTGGTTGCGTCGCGGCCAAGTTGAGCGTTACGGCGCTGCTGGCTGAGCGTCCAGCGGCAGGGCGAAGGCGAACACTGCCCCCTGCCCAGGCTCGCTCTCGACCCAGATGCGGCCGCCGTGCGCCTCCACAGCTAGGCGGCAGAAAGCCAGTCCCAGGCCGACTCCGCGCGGCGCGTCGGTGTAGCGCACGCGGCTGAACTTGTCGAACACCTGGCGCTGCATGTGCGGCGGGATGCCAGGGCCAGAGTCGCGCACGGTGATGCGCACGCTGTCAGCCTCCAGCTTGGCGCCCAGCGTGATCTGGCCGCCTGCCGGGGTGTATTTGACCGCGTTTTCCAGCAGATTAACGATCACGCGCAGGATCATGTCGCCGTCAACGGTGATGAAAGGCAGATCGTCGGCCAGCTCGAATGACAGCCGCAGTTTCGATTCGGTGGCCAGCGGCAGCACCAGCTCAGCGGCTGTGGACAGCAGGTTGTGCACCGAGGTCTGCTTGCGATCGAGCATGGCCTGTCCTTCTTCGATGCGCTGAATATCGAGCAAGCTGTTAACCATACGTGTGAGCTGGCGCGCGCTGCGCAGCCCCACCTGAATCAGGTCAAGCACGGCTGGTGAGCCGCTGCTGGCCAGCAGGCGCCCTAAAGCGGACAGACTGCTGCTGACAGTGTGCAGCGGGCCGCGCAGGTCGTGATAGACCATTGCAGTGAGGTCAGCGCGAAGCTGCTCCAGCTCAAGCTGGGCCGTGATGTCCTGCTCCACCCACTCGATCACCTCCTGTTCCCCCAACACGAGGCGGCGGGCGCGCACCTGCACTGGGACGTCAATCCCGGCCGCTGTCCAAGCTGTAGTGCGGAAGGCAACCTCCTCGCCCATCTGCAGCGACTGAAAGCGGTTGGTCCCGACGGGGCCAGTGCCCATACGGTGAACGGCGGTGATAGGCAGGCGCTTGATCTGGTTGCGGGCGTAGCCCAGAAAGCGGCAGGCCTCGCGGTTGGCGTCAATGATCTGGCCCTCGCGGCTGGTCAGGATAATCGGCACGATTGACTCGTTGAAGAGCCACTGGTAGCGCTCGGTGCTGGCGCGGGCGCTGCTGAACTCGACGGCGTTGCCGATCGCAGCCGCCGCCATGTGGACAATCGCCTCCAGCATATCCAGCAGATCAGCGTCGAAGTGATCTACTTCTGCGTGCACGAAGATAAGCACGCCCAACGTGCGGCCGCCCCTCTGCAGCGGCAGCCCGACGGCTGAGCCGGTGCGGGGCAGCAGCGGCGTTTCGGGCAGATGAGGCCAGCGCGGGTCAGTGCGCAGGTCGCGCAGCACGATGGTGCGCTGGCTGTGGTACACAAAGCCAGCCAGCCCGCGCTCAATCAGCAGGTTCCACAAAGCGCGCTCGTCATCAGGACTGCTGCTGCCGAGCAGGTAGGCGTCGGTCACGGTGTCGTTATCGCCGAATGTGATGACAGCGCCGTGCTGCGCCCCTACGGCGGCGCCAGTCATCGCCAGAATGGTCTGGAGCGTGCGGCGCACATCCAGCTCCTGGCTGTGCAGCGCGCGGGCGATGGCGTAGAGCGACTCGAGACGTTGTTTTTCACTGATGGTCATGGCTGCGGTCTGATGCGCTGGTTGTGTGGTGTCGCTGCCGCCTATTCTACCCAAGAACTGGCTGCTGCTGTGGAGTCCAGACAGGCCAGCTGGGAGAGATTGTCAGCATCATGGCTTGTTGGGCCGCCACTCTGGAAGCCACGTTACCGCGCCGCGATAAGCGATGCGGTGTGCGCTGGCGGCACAGTCCGTCCTGTCAAACAAACAGGCGGTGTTTATCACATCAATGCGCGCGAAATCCGGCCGGCGGGCTACATAAGCCAACCAGCGGCCGTCCGGCGACCAGGCCGGCGCGTAAGCTGCGTCCTGCCAATCGCTGATCTGGCGGGCTGCGCTAGGGCAGCCTAGGCAGGCCGTGTCCAGCACATGGACAGACGCGCCCACACGTCCCGGCCAGCCCTGAAAGACAAGCCAGCGGCCGTCAGGCGACCATTGGGGCGCAGCGCTGGCCAGCTCCGGCTCGAACGTCAGCCGCTGCGGGCCGGCAGGACAGGCGGCATCTAATCGGAGGCAGGCAGCGTCCAGCGCGTAAACCTGCCAGCTTCCGGGCCGGAACGATAGATACGCCAGGCGCGATCCGTCTGGCGACCAGGCCGGCAGGTAATCGCCGATCAGGCTGCCGCTTGAGCCGGACACTGCGATACAGCCATCCAGACCGCTTACCGGCTGGTCGCACGGCTGGGTTGAGCCGGCAACGTGCACCGGCGCGCAGCCGGCCGCGCCCGCGCACTCTGCCGGCAGCGCGTACAGGCCAGGAGTTAGGTTGTGCAAGAAGTCGCCGCCGGGCAGCAGGCCCAAAACGAGAGATGCGCCATCGGGCGACCAGCTCATGCCGCGCACGATGCCGCGCAGCGCCTCAACAACTGCGCCGCTGTCGGCGTCGAGCAGATACAGCACCGAAACACCGCCGTCCTGCGAGAGAAAAGCCAGGCGGCGGCCGTCGGGTGACCACTGAGGGCGCTGGCTGCTGGCGGTGATATGGGTGAGCAGCTGCGCGCGCCCGCTGTCGAGATCGAGGCTGCGCAGCCGGAACACGCCGTCGTCATGTGTAGTGAACGCCAGCCGCCTGCCGTCCGGCGACCAGGACAGGGCCACAACCTGGCTCGCTGTGCGGTAGAGCGGGACGGCCGTGCCGCGCTCAAAGTCGTGTAAGTAGACTGCGCCCCGGCTGCCTGCGCTGGCGAAATACGCTAACTGCGGCCCACCCGTCAGCGTCCGCCCAATCAGCAGCGCCAGCGCGATTCCGGCCAGCAGCGGCCCTAAGACGCCGCCGCCCAAGACAGCGGCCAGCCGCAGCCCCGGCATCACCGCGGCCACCAGGCGGGCGCGCGCGCCTCGCCGGCAAACGTGAGCTTTTCGGCCGTTCCGCCAGACGCCGCCACGACGAACAGCGCCCAGCGCCCGCCGCTCCAGGCCTCGAACGCAATCCAGCGGCCGTCAGGCGACCAGGCCGGGCTGGCTGTGTCTGGCAGATCGGTGAGCTGGCGCGCCAGCGCCTCGCAGCCCGACGGCTGTTGGTCGCAGTCGGCATCCACTGCGTAAAGCAGGCCGCTGCGCGAATAGGCGATCTGCTTTCCGTCAGGCGACCAGGCTGCGCCGCGATCCGGCACGCGGTTGTCGGTTAGGCGGCGTTCAGCGTCAGTGCCCAGGTCAAGGCGGTAAATCTCGCGGTGCTCGTGCCGGCTGGTCTCAAAAGCCAGGCTGCGCCCATCGGGCGACCACGACGGGTTGACGTCGGCCAGCGGGTGGGTTGTGAGACGCTGCGGCGCACAGTCTGGCGCGCAGGCCAGCTCAATCAGGTAGATGTCGGGGTTGCCACTGCTGGCGGAGTCGTAGGCGAGCCAGCGGCCATCGGGCGACCAGGCCGGATTGGCGTTGACGGTGTCGAGCACGGTAACGCGGCGCAGGCTGCGCCCGTTGGCTGCCATGCGGTAAATCGTCAGGCCGCTGCGGCGCGCGTTCTGGCCAGCAAAAGCGATTTCGCGACCGTCGGGTGACCAGGCGGGCGCCAGCTTGGACACGAAGGGCGACCGCGTCAGGCGGCGTGTGTAGAGCCGGTCGGTGTCCAGCAGGTAGAGATCGCCCTCGCGCGCAAACGCCAGCGAGCCGCGCCCGCGCCCGCGCGCCAGCTCGAGCGCGAGCAGAGAAATCCCCACCAGCAGCAGCACGAGTGCCAGCGCGGCCAGCGTCAGCGCGCTGGGCCACCACAGGCCAGCGTGCGAGCTGGCGCTCATGGCCGCCACACCGGAAAGAGGTGGTCAGCGTCGCCGGACGTCAGGCGGCGCACGCCGTCCGGGCAGTCGGCGGGTGCAGCGGCACAGTTCGGGCTGAGCGCGTAGAGCTGCCAGCGCCCGCTGCGGTTAGACATAAACACGAGCTGCTGGCCGTCAGGGGAGCGCGTCAGGCCGCCCTCGAACACTTGGCCAGGTTCTAGCCGCCGCTGGTTCGCGCCGTCCGCGTCCATCACGAACAGGTCGAGCACGCCGTCCGCCAGAAGGCTGTCGCGCTCGCTGACGAACAGAATCTGCGCCCCGTCCAGTGACCAGACGGGGTACAGGTCGTCGGCTGGGTGATCGGTAAGGCGGCGCAGATTCGCGCCGTCGGCCTCCACAACGAAAATATCCTCGCTGCCTTCGCGATCTGAGCTGAAGGCCAGCTGCGCCCCGTCAGGCGACCACGCCGGGAACCAGTCGCGGGCTGGCGTGCGCGTGATGCGGGTCATGCCAGTGCCATCGGCGGCCATGGTGTACACTTCTAGGTTGAAATCGCGCAGCGACGTGAACGCCAGCCGCGTTCCATCGGGCGACCAGCGCGGGTCCCAGTCTAGGCGACCTTCGAAAATGACTGTGGTCACGGCGTCAACCAGCGAGAGCGTGCGCGCTCCGCTGCCATCGGGCCGCACTTGTGCTGGTCCGGTCTCGCCGGTGCGTCCGGTGAGGAAGTTGAGCATGGCGCTGTCGAAGGCCCAACTGGGGAAGTAATCCCCGGCCGGGTCGTCTGTTAGGCGGCGCACCGCGCCAGACGGCTCCAGCGCGTACAAATCCCAGCCGCCGGCAGCGTTGGAAATATAAGCCAGTTCGCCGGTGGGCGTGCCGCCGGGAATCTCAGGCGGCCGCTGCAGGAAGCTGATCGCCGCCAGCGTGATAACCAGCGCTGCCACGAGAACAACGCTGACCAGCAGGCGCCGCACACTGCGCTGCTGCTGGCGAGGTGCTGAGCTGCCCATGCAACTTCTCCCTTGTCCGTTTCGTGCCGGATTATAGCCAAAGGCGCTGGCGGCGGAAAAACGCTAATCTGCCGCTCAGTAGGCAGGGAGCAGCAGCGGCTGGCTGTTGACCACAACGTACCAGTGCGGCAGCCAGCCAATGCCGAACAGCTCCGGCTGGATGTCGCGCTTCAGGGGAGACACCATCTGTTCCTGTATATCGGTCGCGACTCTGGCCCAGCGGTCGTTTATCTCCTCCAGCTGCTTGCTGAACTGCTGCTCAAGCCTCTGCATTTCGGCCTCGATCTCGCGAATCACCTCGCGGCTTTCGCGCAGGTCCTCTTTAGTCTGGCGAGTCCAGCGGCTGGCACGGCTGGAGCGCGAGAGCGTGTAAGTTGTGCGCCCGCGCAGCAGGCTGAGGAACGCTTCGCCTTTGGTGTATAACTCCTCGCGCCGCCGGTCGGCCAGTTCCTGCTCCTCGGCGCGCAGCTCGCGGCCTTTGCGCCGGGCGCGTTCCTCCATCTGATCCAACGCCGTGTCGAACTGGCGGGTCACCTTGTCCACCTCGGCGTCGCGCCCCTCGCGCGCCCGCTGGACGCACAGCGCCTGGAAAACGCTGGGGTCAGTGTCGGGGTCGCCGTAGAGCTTAAGCGTTGGGTTGTAAGGCACTGGCAGACGGGCGGTGTTGTAGAGCATGTCCACCAGCTCGCGCTGCAGCGCTGCCAGCCGTTTGGCATCAGTAAGGCCGGGGGGAACCTCGCCGTAGATGGCGCTGTTGGCTGGTGGCTGGTAAGCGACGCTGCGCAGATCAAACGGTTCGGCTGCGTAGTCCTCCCAGTGGACGAAGCCAGTTCGATCCACGTCTGGCACGCGAAAGGCGTAGCGGCGCAGCGTGAACACACCGGATTTCTTGTCGCTGAAGCGCACGGCCATCTGCGCGACCAGCATCGGGTAGTAGGCCAGCGTGGCGCTGCCAATTGACTGAGCCGCAACCCGCGTCTGCTGCTGCCAAGCCGCGACGGCCTGCTGGCTGGCGACCGCGCTGGGAAGGTAAAACTGGCTGACGGTGGAGGCCAGCGGCGGCGGCCCGCTGGTGAAACCGGGCGGGGCCTGCGTGCCCAGCAGCGTCAGGCCGCCGCCACCGCCAGCGGGCGGTGCGGGGACAGCATGCGCGCTGGCCGCGCCGGGCAGATCGGCGGGCGGGGGCGGCACGGCCTGGGCGGCGGCAGCGCCCGGCAGCGTCGAGGGTGGGGGAGGCGCGGCCGGAACGCGGGCTGTTGGAGGGCTGGTCTGCTGAGGCGGCGGCGTGACAATCTGCTGGCGCTGCTGCGCCATCAGCACGCTGATCTGCTGCCGGGTAAGCGGGCCGCGCAGGTAGCTCATAGCCCAGCGCGTGTGAACCAGCAGCGGGCCGCCGCTGTCGTGCACGTTGTGCATCAGGAACACGCGCGGCTCAATGTCGGCAATCAGCCGCGCCGCGTCGCTGAGGTTCAAGCTGCTGTTGGCAGTGGCCAGCGACTCCAGCCCGCTCATCACACGGCGCCGGTCGTTCTCCGACTGCAGCCGACCGATAAACCACGTGCCAGCGTTAGATAGACCCTTGTAGTCCAGATCGCCTGGGTTCTGTGTAGCCAGCACCAAGCCCAAGCCGTAGGCGCGGGCCTGCTTGAGCAGGCGCAGCAGCGGGTCTTTGGTGGGCGGGTTGCGCGGGTGAGGCGGAAAGTAGCCGTACATCTCGTCAATGTACAGGATCGCGCGCAGGCTGGTCGTGCCGCTGAGTGTGCGAAGCCAGCTCAAGATGTTCTCCGCCAGCAGCGTGATGACGAACTGGCGCTCTGGTTCAGACAGATGGGCGATGTAGAAGATAGACACGCGCGGGCGGCCGTTGGGCTGATAGAGCAGCCGGTGAACATCCAGCGCTTCGCCCTGGCCCCAGGCGCGGAAGGAAGGCGCGGCAATGATGTTATTCAGGTCTAGCGCCAGCTTCTGCCGCGCGCGCTCCGGGATGTAGCTGTCTATGGGGAACACGCCCAGGCGGTCAAACGGCGGGTTTTGCACCAGGCGGATCAGGTCCTCCAGTGACAGGTTGAGGCCGCGCTGCCAGGTGTGCTCGAAGATGTTAGAGAGGAGGACGTGCTCCGGGTCCTCCACGGGCTTGCCGCCGCGCCCGATCAGCCCCAGCAGCGCTGACGACAGCCCTTTGATGCGCTCGCGTATGGCCTCTTCGTTGCCGGCCCAGCTCTCACGCGGGGCGTGCAGCGAGCCGATGAAGCTGATCGGCACACCGGCGTCGGAGCCGGGGGTGAAGATGGTGTAGCGGGCAGCAAGCTGCAGCCAGCGCAGGCGTTCCGGCACGATGCCCCAGCCGGCCAGCCCCTCGCGCCAGCGGTGCGCAACGTCTGCCGCATAAGCAGGCAAGTCGAGGCCGGCGCGGTGGGCCTCGTCTACGTTCACCCAGGGTTCGAAGTCCTGCGGGCGCAAATCCGGGAAAGTGAGCAGCAGGTTGGTGATGTCGCCCTTCGGGTCAATGATGATGGCTGGAATTTTGTCGAGGATGGCCTCCTCAAGCAGCGTGATGCACAGGCCGGTTTTGCCGCTGCCAGTCATGCCGACAACGACGGCATGTGTTGTCAGATCGCGCGAGTCGTAATACACCACCTCGTCGGTGAGCCGCTTGCGCACCGGGTCGTAACGCCGTCCCATGTAGAAGGTTGTGTGTGCCTCGATAAACGGCATGTGCCGTGCCTCCCCAAGCCCGACTTACGCTATTTTGTTCTATCCCAGACTATACCACACCGTTCGGCAAACAGCAGCAGCGCAGCGACTGGCCGCAGGTCAGATCGGCGTATAACGAGGCTTATTCCACCTCGAACACTCAAACCGGATCGGTTCACAGGCGGCGCTCGTAATCGCGAACGCATGGCCGCGAACCACCGGCTGCTAAGAGTGCTCAGTGGTTTAACCAGTGCGCGCTGGCTTCTACGGTTGACTCAGTTCTGCCAGCGGGTTAGCATACAGTCGGAATTGGCGCACCACTGTCGGGCACCACATGACCAACGAAACGCTTCCTGTTGTGCTGCTGGCCGGGGGCCTGGGCACGCGGCTGGCTGAAGAAACCGAGGTTCGCCCCAAGCCGATGGTCGAGATCGGCGGCCGCCCGATTCTGTGGCATATCATGAAGCACTACGCTCACTACGGCTTTAATGAGTTCCTGGTCGCGCTGGGGTACAAGGGCGAGGTCATCAAGCGCTTTTTCCTGGATTATCACAGCTTGTCGCGCAGCCTGACCGTTCGCTTGGCAACCGGCGAGGTGCAGACTTACGGTCACGAAGCCGAGGACTGGACGGTGCACCTGATTGACACTGGCCTGCACACCAACACCGGCGGTCGCATTAAGCGCCTGCAGCCCTGGCTGCAGAACAGCACGTTCATGGTCACGTATGGTGACGGCGTGAGCAACGTTGACCTGCGCGACCTGCTGCGTTTTCATCGGGCACACGGCAAGCTAGTGACAGTGACGGCTGTCCGGCCGCCGGCGCGCTTCGGCGGTTTGGTGTTCGACGGCGACAGCGTGGTGCGCTTCACCGAGAAGCCGCAGATCGGCGAGGGGTGGATCAACGGCGGCTTTCTGGTGTGCGAACCGGGCATCTTCGACTATCTGGAGGGCGACCACACCAGTTTTGAGGCGCATCTGCTGGAGCAGCTTGCCGGCGACGGCCGAATCGTGGCTTATAAGCACGACGCCTTCTGGCAGTGCATGGACACGCTGCGCGACCTGCGCGTGCTGGAGAGCTTGTGGAACAGCGGCGCGCCGCCTTGGAAAGTGTGGGATGAGACATGACCGGCAGCCCGGCTTTCTGGCAGGATCGCCCCACGTTTGTTACTGGTGCGACTGGGCTGGTCGGCGGCTGGTTGGTGCGGCGGCTGGCGGCGCTGGGCGCGGATGTGGTGTGCCTGGTGCGCGACTGGGTTCCGCAGAGCGAGCTGGTGCGCGCTGGCCTGCTGGAACAGGTAAAGGTGGTGCGCGGCGACGTGCGCGACCAGGCAGTGCTGGAGCGCGCGCTGGGCGAATACGAAATTGATACGGTCATTCATCTGGCGGCGCAGACGATTGTCGGCATTGCCAATCGCAACCCGGTCTCGACGTTCGAGAGCAACATCGCTGGGACATGGGCGCTGTTGGAGGCCTGCCGCCGCAGCCCGACTGTTAAGCAGATCGTGCTGGCGTCGTCGGACAAGGCTTACGGCGATCACGACGACCTGCCCTACAGCGAGGACACGCCGCTGCGGGGCCGCCATCCATACGACGTGAGCAAGTCGTGCGCCGATCTCATCGGCCAGTCCTACGCTGTCACCTACGGGCTGCCAGTGGCGATCACGCGCTGCGGCAACTTCTACGGCGGCGGCGATCTCAACTGGAACCGCATCGTGCCAGGGACGATCCGCAGCGTGCTGCGCGGCCAGCGGCCGGTGATTCGCTCCGACGGCAGCTACATCCGCGACTATTTCTACGTTGAGGACGGCGCGGCAGCGTATATCCTGCTGGCCGAAAGGCTGGCGGCTGACCCGGCGCTGCGCGGCCAGGCGTTTAACTTCTCGAATGAGACTCAGGTCACAGTGTTGGAGCTGGTGCGGCGCATTCTGGCGCTGATGGACAGCGACCTGGAGCCAGACGTTCAGGCTGAAGCCAGCAATGAGATTCTGCACCAATACCTGAGCGCCGAGCGCGCCCGCCGTGAACTGGGCTGGCGGCCCCTGTTCACGCTGGACGACGGCCTTCGGGCGACGATTGCGTGGTATCGCGATTTTCTGGGGGGAAACGCTTGAGCAAGTCCGCTTTCTGCTGCCGTTCCTGCGGCAGCCCTGACCTGCGGCTGATTCTTTCGCTGGGGCATACCCCGCTGGCCAACGCCCTGCTGACAGCAGAGCAGCTCGGCGCGCCAGAGCCAGTCTATCCGCTGGATGTCGTGTTCTGCTCCAACTGCGCGCTGGTGCAGATCACCGAGACTGTGCCGCCGGAGGTGCTGTTCAGCGATTATCTCTATTTCTCGTCGTTCTCCGACACCATGCTGAAACACGCCGAGGCGCTGGCGGACGAATTAACACAAGCGCGCGGCCTGGGCGCAGAGTCGTTGGTGGTGGAGATCGCCAGCAATGACGGCTATCTGCTTCAGTTCTACAAACAGCGCGGCGTGCCGGTGCTGGGGATCGAACCGGCGGCCAACATCGCCCGCGCAGCCGAAGCCGAGCGCGGCATCCCGACGCTGTGCGAGTTCTTCGGCGCAGAACTGGGCCAACGCCTGCGCGCCGAAGGCCAGCAGGCGGACGTGATCCACGCGCACAACGTCCTGGCGCATGTGGCTGATCTCAACGGCGTAGTGCAGGGCATCGCAGCGCTGCTCAAACCGGACGGCGTGGCCGTTATTGAAGTGCCCTACGTCAAAGACTTGATTGACCACCGCGAATTCGACACGATCTATCACGAGCACCTGTGTTACTTCTCGCTCACAGCGCTGGATCGGTTGTTTGCGCGTTACGGCCTGGTGATCGCCGATGTGCGCCGCGTGCCCATACACGGCGGCTCGCTGCAGATTCACGCCATGCGCGCGGATGCAGCAGTGAGGAGCGCAGCGGTGCAGACGCTGTTGGCCGAGGAAGCCGCCTGGGGTGTGGACGACTTTGCCTTCTACGCCGGGTTCGCCTGCGCGATTGAAGCGCTGCGGGCTGATTTGCGAACGCTGTTGGGCAGCCTGAAGGCGCAGGGGAAGGCCCTGGCCGCCTACGGCGCGTCGGCCAAGGGCAGCACGCTGCTCAACTACTGCGGCATCGGCGCGGAAACACTTGACTTTGTGGCCGACCGCAGCACCTACAAGCAGGGTCGCTATACGCCCGGCACCCACCTGCCGATTGTCGCGCCTGCCACACTGCTGCAAGAACAGCCCGATTACGTGCTGCTGCTGACCTGGAACTTCGCTGACGAGATTCTCGATCAGCAGGCCGAATACCGGCGGCGCGGCGGCCAGTTCATTATCCCGATTCCGCAGGTGCGGGTGGTGTAGGCGCGATGATCTTCACCGAGACAAAACTGCCCGGCGCGTATATCATTGAGCCAGAGCGTTTTTCCGACGAACGAGGGTTTTTCGCGCGCGCCTTTGATCAGGAAGCGTTCGCGGCCCGCGGTCTCAACCCGATCATCGCGCAGTGCAACATCTCGTACAACCGGCTGCGCGGCACACTGCGCGGGATGCATTTCCAGGTTCCGCCCTATGCCGAAACGAAGTTGGTGCGCTGCACTGCTGGGGCGGTTTACGATGTGATTGTTGACCTGCGCCCGGAGTCGCCCTCGTTCCGACAGTGGATCAGCGTCGAACTAAGCGCCGAGAATCGTCGCCTGCTGTATGTGCCGGAAGGCTTCGCGCACGGGCTGCAAACCCTGGCTGACGACACCGAGGTGTTTTACCAGATGGGCGCGCCTTACGTGGCCGAAGCGGCGCGCGGTGTGCGCTACAATGACCCGGCCTTCGGCATCGACTGGCCGCTGCCGGTAACGGTCATTGCTGATCGTGATCGGGATTATGAGGATTTCTGCCCGTGAAAACGGCATTGGTCACAGGCGCTGCTGGCTTTATTGGCCGGCACTGTCTTTTGCCGCTGCTAGCACGCGGGTACACAGTCCACGGCGTTACGACTGGACAGATTCCTGATGAGCCAGCGGGTGTTGTCTGGCACAGAGCGGATTTATCTGACCCAGCTCAAACGCGGACACTTGTGGCTTTGGTGCAGCCTTCACACTTGCTGCATCTAGCCTGGTATGTCAAACATGGAAAATATCAGACGGCACCGGATAATCTTCGCTGGGTACAGACGAGCCTAGAATTAGTGCAGGCCTTTGTCGAAGCGGGCGGCAGCCGCATGGTTACAGCTGGAAGCTGCATTGAGTATGACTGGCGTTACGGGTGGTGTGTAGAGAGACTTACGCCACTTGAGTCACCTACGCTGTACGGAACCAGCAAACATGCGCTTAACATCGTCCTCAGCGCTTATGCTGCGCAAACCGGACTCAGCGCTGCGTGGGGGCGCGTCTTCTTTCTGTATGGCCCTCACGAAGCGCCAACACGGCTAGTCGCATCCATAGTGCGGGCTTTGCTGCTGCAACAGCCCGCGCTAATGTCGCACGGTGATCAGCGCCGCGATTTTCTGTACGTCGTAGATGTCGGCGATGCCTTCGCCGCGTTGCTGGACAGCGCCGTGACTGGCCCGGTTAATATCGCTTCCGGTGTGCCGGTGGCGCTGCGCGATGTGGGTTACACGATAGCCGACGCGCTCAATGCCCGCGATCTGATTCAGTTGGGCGCGTTGGCCACACCGCCTGACGACCCACCGCTGGTGGCCGGCAGCCCGCGCCGCCTGCGCGACGAAGTAGGCTGGCAGCCCCGTTACACACTGGCGGACGGTATCGCTGAGAGCATCGCATGGTGGCGGGCGCACCTGGAGTCCTGACGATGATACATACCTGTCCGGCCTGCGGCAGCGCGGGCCTTACGCTGTTCTTTGAACTGTCGCACGTGCCTGTGCATCAGAATCTGCTGTATGCCACCGTCGAAGTGGCTATGCAGGCGACGCGCGGCGACATCGCGCTCGGTTTCTGCCCGGCCTGCGGCTTTGTGACCAATACCGCGTTCGACCCGGCACTGCTTAACTACTCCGCCGATTACGACAATACCCAGTGTTACTCGCCGCTGTTCAGCGCGTATATCTCCGATCTGGCCGATGAACTCATCCAGCGCCATAACCTGCACAACAAACAGGTGGTGGAGATCGGCTGCGGTAAGGGTGACTTCATCAGGATGCTGTGCGAACGCGGGCCGAACAGCGGCCTCGGTTTCGACCCGTCGTACATCGGCGACGATACGGTGCTAGGTGGTCGTCTGACGTTCATCAAGGATTTTTACGACGAACGCTACAGCCATCACGCCGGTGATTTCTTCTGCACGCGCCATGTGATCGAACATATCGAACAGCCCGCGGTCATGCTCAACAGTCTGCGCCGCGCCATCGGTGAGCGCGAGAACGTGGCGATCTTCTTCGAGACGCCGGATGTCACCTGGATTTTGCGCCATGCGGTGTTCTGGGACATTTTCTACGAGCATTGTTCGCTGTTCACGCCCGGTTCGCTGGCGCGGTTGTACGCCGCCAGCGGCTTCGATACGACACGGGCGGCTGTCGTGTTTGGCGACCAGTACATGTGGGTGGAGGGTGTTACGGCTGTCGGGCGCGGCGGGCAGGTGCGCGTCCCGGTCGAAAGCGCGGCGGATACGCTGCCGCTGGTCAACGATTTCGCGGCACGCTGCGCGGCGCGCATGGCAGACTCGCGCGCCCTGCTTGACCGTCTGGCAGCCGACAGCAAGCGCGTGGCGCTGTGGGGAGCAGGCGCAAAGGGCGTGACATTCCTCAACAGCCTGTCTGTTCCAGCAGCGCGCATCCCCTATGTGGTGGACATCAACGCGCGCAAGCAGGGCCGCTATATCCCCGGAACCGGCCAGCAGATCATCGCGCCGGAATCCCTAAATAGCTACCGGCCAGATGTTATTCTGGTGATGAACCCCAACTATCTTGACGAGATTCGCGCAACCGTCGGCGAAATGAGTCTTGATGCCGATGTGCTTGTTCTCTGACACGGACGGAGGCTGAGATGGTAGACTCGCAGAAACGTATAACCGTAACAGGCGATACCCTGCTGGTGCATGAAGAAAATAGCAAACGCGACGTGAGTATCTTCAGCCCGGAAGGCTTCCGCATCCTCAATGACCTGTGGATCAAGTCAAGCTGGCATCACAAGTATTCTTACACCTTCACCTGGTTGGGTCGGCCTATCGTCCAACTGCCTGAGGACATGATTCGTGTGCAGGAAGTGCTCTTTACGCTCCAACCGGATGTGATTGTGGAGACGGGCATTGCACACGGCGGCTCGCTTGTTTTTTACGCCAGCCTGTGCAAAGCGCTGGACAAGGGGCGTGTGATAGGCGTAGACATCGAGATCCGCCCACATAACCGCGCGGCCATCGAGGCGCACCCGCTTTTCCCCTACATCACACTCATCGAGGGCAGTTCCACTGCGCCGGAGGTCGTGAACCAGGTGCGGGCGCAGATCAAGCCAGGCGAAAAAGTGTTCGTGATGCTGGACTCGAACCACACCAAAGCGCACGTGCTGGCAGAACTGGAAGCGTATACGCCGCTGGTTACGCCAGGATCATACATCGTGGCCGCCGACGGCATCATGGCCGACATTGCCGGACAGCAGCGCACTCAACCCGACTGGACATGGAACAATCCGCAGGAAGCAGCGCGCGAATTCGTGGCCGCGCACCCTGATTTTGCTATCGAAGAGCCGGCATGGCTGTTCAATGAAAGCACCCTGAGCGAGCGCGTTACCTATTGGCCGAACGCTTACATCAAACGGCTGCGCTGAACTATGCTCCGCTGCGGTGTGGACATGATTGAGATTGCGCGCGTAGCCGCGGGCATAGATCGGCTGGGCGAGCGCTTTCTCAACCGCCTGTTCACGCCGGGCGAGCGCGCTGACTGTGCCGATAACCACGCTAGCCTCGCAGCGCGCTTCGCTGCTAAAGAAGCGGTGGCTAAAGCGTTGGGCACGGGCATCGGCACTGTAGCGTGGACCGACATTGAAATCCGCACCGATAACGACAGCCGCCGGCCTGTGCTGCTGCTGCACGGCCCGGCTGCTGCTCTGGCCGCCGAACTTAAGCTGACACAGTGGGATATCAGCCTGACGCACACTCAGGAACTGGCTGCTGCTGTGGTGGTGGCGCTGTAGCAGCGCCTCAGGCCAATGTCCTGGCGTGTGCCGAAGCGCGGATCAACATCGAGGAAGTTCTGGATGCCGTAGCCATGATAGGTTTCGAGGTCAGCGCGCTGCTTCCACACCGGGCCAATCCACAGGCAGGTAACGCCCAGGTCGCGCAGGTAGTCGAGCTTGCTAGTGATTCCGCGCAGCGTGCCGCCCTGAAAAATCTTGCCAGCCTGCATCCAGGCGCGCTTGTCGGCGCACGAAACTGGTCGGGCTGGGCTGCGCTGAACAGTTGACGCGCTCTCAGCCGAGCGCAGTGGCGCCCCGCGGCAGGTCAATCTCATCGAAGTCGTACAGGATTGTCACCAGCAGCACCAGCTTGCCCAGGCGCAGTTGATCGCCGTGGTTGAGGGCGCGCACCTCACCGGGGTGCAGCCGCTGACCGTTGACATACGAACCATTCACGCTGCCTAGGTCAGTGGCGGTGACCACGCGCGCCTGGGCGTCGTAGCGAATGGCGAGGTGCTGGCGCGAGACGCCCAGCTTGTCACCGCCGCTGTGCGCCAAGTCCACGTCAACGCGCAGGCGCGCATCGCTGCCATCGCGGCCAATCACCAGCGGGCGGGGGCTGTCCTGCGGGCGCAGTTCGAACGCGCGGTTCGTCCCGCGCACCTGGAGGAACAAACGCGAGTCCTGGTCGAAATAATAGGGGGTGAAACCGCTGGAGGCTGGCTTGCTCAGCGCGCTCGTACGAATGCCAGAAGGCACTAGGTCGAGCAGGCGGCCACAGGCGTAACAAACCGGTTCGCCGCGCGGGCTGGGCGCGCTACAAGCGGGACAAACAGTGGTTTCGTTCTGGCTGCCAGGTGCAGAGTAAGGGTCCATCGGCGTGTGTCTTCCTTCCTGAGTGTGCTACATTGTGCTAGGAGGCACATCCCACCTAGTGCGATTGTGCCGCAGCCGGCGTCGCACCCACCTTACAAAATCTTGCACTGAGCTGGATTTCACGAAAAATTCACGAATCGGCGGCGGGGGCCGGTGTGGGTGTGGCGGCAGGCTGCCGTGTCAGGCTGGCCAGCGGCAGGTTTTCCACGCTTTCGGCAGCCACATCAAGTAGGCTGGTCAGGCTCCAGCCGCGCAGGCCGTCGTAGGCCAGGTACAACCAGCGCCCGTCGCTGCTGCGCGCCAGCGGCTGCACTGTCGAACCGAACGGGATCACTTCCAGCACCGGGGCTAGGAATGAGGGGGCAGCGCGCAGGCGCGTGTTGTAGCGCGTCCGGGTGAGGGCCGAAGGAGGAATCAAACCGCTGCCGCCGATTTCCGGCACGCCCAGCGGCAGCGTGTCCGGGTTGCCCAGCACAGTCACAGTGAAGAAAGCCACCCAGCCCGACAGTTCAGCGCTTTCGATCAGCAGCCAGTCGTTTGTCTCACTGCTGCGCGCCTGGGCCTGGGCCTCATCGCCAGCTTCAAGCTGGCCTACAACGTCGTAAGTGATGGCAGGGCCGCTGCGCACGTTGACCCGTCCTACGGCGACTACGCGCACCTCGTCGCCCTGCGCGTTGGCAGGGGGGACAGAGTCTGGGTCGGCGCTCACGATGCTGAGCGTCTGCACATCACCGCTGACAATCACAGTGAAGGTCGCCACCCAGCCGCGCAGGTTGTCGGCCAGCACCACGCGCAGCCACAGACTGTCTGCGCTGTCACGCCCATCAGCGACAGCGGTGTCACCGGCTTCCAGCCGCGCAACAATCTCGAACTGCGCGCCAGGGCCGCTGCGGACATTGACCGTCTGGTCGGCGACGACTGTTACAGTGTTCGTCTGGGCAGAGACGGCGCTGGTGGTCAGCAGGGCCAAGGTGAGAAACAGAGCTGGGCGCATGGCGTATCTCGCGTGAACAACAATGCCTGCATTATACGTGACGGCGCGTGGGCCTTGTAGCGTGAAGCTGCTGCGGGATTGAGGGCAGTTTCTAAATGGCTCATCCGGTAAATAAGGGTAAAATCGGGGCAAAAAGGAAGCTGACCCATGCCCCGCCGACTCCAGGTACGCGAGATGACCGAAAAAGAGCGTGAAACCATCCAAGAGACCGCACGTTCCCGAACGGCGGCGGTGCGCGCGGTGGAACGTGCCCGGATCATCCGAGCATCGAGTGAAGGCCAAAGCGTGGCCGAGATTGCCAGCGGCTTGCAACTGAAGGCAGCCAAAGTACGGAAATGGATCCACCGCTTCAATGCGCGGGGTTTAGCGGGACTAGAAGATGAGCCACGCGCAGGACGGCCCGCCACATACAGCAGTGAGGAAGTCAGCGAGGTGGTGGCTGCCTCCCTCACCGACCCCCAAAGCCTGGGACTACCCTTCGCCAGTTGGACCCTGGATCGGCTGGAAGCGTATCTCAATGAAGTCAAAGGCATCCGCATCAAACGCAGTCGCATCAACGATGTGCTGCTGCGGGAAGGCTTGCGCTGGCGGCAGCAGGAAAGCTGGTTTGGCGAGCGTGTCGATCCCGATTTCGCGCAAAAAAGGGGGTGATTGAGCAGTTGTACACGCAGCCACCGGCAAACAGTTGGGTCGTTTGCCTGGACGAAATGGGACCGGAAAGCGCCAGGAGTTATCGCGGACAGCAGGTGGTCAAAGCGCCGCAGCGGGCTGCTCAGGAGGTTGACTATGGGCGGCGGGGCAAGGGCTATGTCTTTGGCGCGTTTCGCCCGGCCAGTGGTGAAGTCCTGACGGATACCTATCCCCGACGCACCACCGTCAACTGGGTAGACTTTCTCACCCAGGTCGAGGCCTGGATACCCGCTGACATTGAGCAGGTTTATGCCATCGTGGATAATCTCAGCGCCCATCGCGCCACTGATGTGCTGCTGTTCAGTCTGGCGCATCCGCGTTGGGAATTTGTCTTTCAGCCCAAGTACGCCGCCTATCTGAACCTGATCGAACCCTGGTGGAAAGTGCTGCGTTCGCTGGCTTTGAAGGGGCGTCGTTTTGCAACCTGGGCTGAAGTCTGTGCTGCTGTTCAGTCGGCCACCGCCTACTGGAATGCCCATCGTCATCCTTTTGTCTGGGGCCACCGTCGTCGTCATCGCTCTCGTCGCCAATCCGGTATCGCTTCTGTGCCTAAAGTTGCTTGAACTTGTCGGATGCACCACTAAAGGGTTTGGGCCAGGAAAACGCTGTTGGGATACAAACAACGGATTAGGATTAGGAGTTACGCAGTTGAGTTCAGGCAATAGGTGGGATGAGCCAAATAATGCCGAACCGCTGCACGAATGATGTCGAGTTTGCTGTTAAAAATTTAAAAATCGAGACACGCGCACGCCAGCGATGCAGTCCCAGGCGCACATAGGCGCGCAGCGCCAAGCCAATGTGGTTGCGCTGCGAACGCTCAAGGCGAAACTGCCCGCGCTCGATACCGGTAAACTGCCTAAGGGCGCGATGATACACCTCGACCAGCCAGGCGCGCGCCGCCAGGAGTTGACGCTGCGTGTCGGTCATGTCCAGGCGACTGGTCGCCCAATGCTCGGCGTTGCCGTGTGGGTCAACCGTCCGAAACACCCTGACGAAGCCATAGCTGCGCAGATGCACCACCAGGCCGCTGGGCGGGATGTCCAGCGTGCTGACCGCCTGTTGCTGCCCCGCTTGCACGCTCACCTGACGATTGCTCTTCAGCCGCGTCAGCCACTCCCAACCGAAGTCACGCACCAACTTCAGGTTCTCCAGGCTGCCGTACCACCTGTCAAACGCCACCAAGCTGGGTTGAAAACCGCGCTGATGGGCTGTCTCAAGCAGGTGACGAAAGTGGTCGTTCTTGCTCAAGCCGTCCTGGTCTTTGTTGTACAGGCGATAATCGCACGGCAATGCCGCATCCCCGTCGCTCCACACCAGGCTGGAATGAGGTTAATCCCCGCTAAAATAGAGTAACAGTTGCTCCCAGAGATTGTACAATAGGTCAGGATGAGGAGGAGCAAATGGGACGCAAGAGCAATTACAGCGAAAGCTATAAACGTGAGGCGGTGGCGAAGGCTGAAGCCAGCGGCAATGTCAGCCAAACGGCACGCGAGCT
>Ga0308414_1000753_pt1 | contig 21034 bp, 14 predicted proteins | sample HotsprSampleOS50_FD_205667 | JGI IMG/M metagenome (GOLD analysis project Ga0308414, IMG submission 205667) | Hot spring phototrophic mat microbial communities from Octopus Spring, Yellowstone National Park, Wyoming, United States - 20090730_OS50 ...
GGCACGTTCAACTTGCCGTCTGACATCGTGATTTTTTCGCCGTGTGCCGGGGGCGTGAGGCGTTCATACTTGACTTCTTCTGCGACTGCGTTCATGTTTATTCTCCTTTCTCTTAAAGTTGCGGATAGACAAAAGCTAAGGACTTTTGTGTTTTGGTGAAAATAGGGCGAATGGCGCAAAAAAGAAACGCTCCAGTCAAGCAAGATGTATGGCTTTACCTTCTGTGAAAGGCTTCGGCAGTCGTCTGTTCAGGTTCACGCCTTTAAGGTGGTGTGCACCCTTCTTCAAAGGGCAATGCCAATGCATTATGTGTTGGCTGTGCTCTGCTTAATGAGTTCGGACTTCATATCTGGCGGCATGAATTCTTCAAAATGGGCTTGCTTGACAAGGTCTTCATGTTGCATGGCGGCATAGACCAAGCGCAAGAACGGCAAAGTAGTGCCCATCATGCTGTAACCACCATCGTGGTAGATATTTTGCATGGTAACTTTGCGCGTCAGGTCAGAGAGCAAGAGCACGGCAAAGTCTGCACATTCTTCAGCAGAGGCATTTCCCAGTGGGGAGTGTAGGTTGGCAAACTCGAGCATTTTGTCAAAATCTTCAATGCCGCTACCTGCACGGGTTCTCGTCGGGCTTTGCGAAATGGAGTTGATGCGAATACCGCGGCGCGCCAAGCGTGGGCCATAACTGCGCACGATGGATTCAAGCAGGGCTTTTGCATCGCCCATGTCGGAGTATGTCCAGTAGTTTCTCTGTGCAGCGATGTAACTTAAGGTCAACACCGAGCCGAAGTCGTTAATGGCATCGTGCTTGAGTGCGGTGCTCAGAATGCGATGCAGCGAGATAGCAGATACATCCAGTGTCTTGATAAACCAGTCGTAATTCAAATCTTCATATGGACGTTCTTTGCGGATATTTTGTGACATACCGACTGCATGCACAATGAAGTCTACCGAACCGACTTTTTCTTTGAGTTCTGTGAATGCGGCATTGAGCTCATCCATGTTTGTCACATCGCAGAGAATGAGCGGCGTGCCAAGTTGCTCCGATAGTTGCTTGACTTTGCCAAAGCGCGCCGCCACGGCAATGTTAGAGACCACAACCTCTGCCCCTTCACGATGGGCGGCTACGGCAATATGCCAACCGAGAGAACTCTCATCGAAGGGTCCAAAGACAATGCCTTTTTTGCCTTTGAGTAGTCCGTAAGATTTTCGTTCCGACATAGTTTTTAAGTTTGAGTCCGATTAAGAGTCGGAAAATAATAGTTAGCAGACTCAAAAGAAACTATCCAGCCAGCGAGGAGGGGATACGCATGTGCTTGTCAATAAACTCACGCATCCACAGTTCCAGCGTCAGCAGTGCCCAGATGCGATGTGCACAATCTTCCTGACCTGTCTTATGACGATGCAGCATGTTGAGCACTACATTTGCGTTGAACATGCCTCTTTGTCGCAGGCGTTCAGGTGTTAGCATATCGTTAATCATCTCGTTCAGGTCACTACGTACCCATGCACGGAGCGGTGCGCCAAACGGGGCCTTTGGGCGATAGACGATTTCTTTCGGCAAGTATCTTTCCGCTACTTTTTTGAGCAGATACTTTTGCACATATCCCCGAACCCAGCTGCCTCCTAACTTATAGCGCGCAGGCAAGCGGTGCGCAAACTCCACAACACGGTAGTCGACAAATGGCACGCGCTCTTCCACACTTGCTGCCATAGAGGATTTGTCGGAGTAGGTCAGGTTCAAACTTGCAAGAAAGAGCTTGGTATCTATGGCACACATGAGCGTGACCAAGTCTAATTTCGGCTGCCGTGAAAGCAGTGCCTGACGCACTTCTTCATGACGTCGTATAGGATAGCTCTCGGCATACGATTTCATGGCAACTTCCTGAAATTCAGGTGAAAGCAGTGCACGCATTTCAGGTTCGTTGTAGTAAGCGTAGCTGCCCACAAATGCTTCAAAATCTGGCGAGGCGGCAAACTTGATAAACCGCTTTGCCCAACGAAAGAGCCTGAATCCACCTTTTTCATTTGCTACGGGCAACACCTTGACAAGTGGTTCAATGGTAGCGTGGCGCAGCAACGCAGGCACACGCTTATACAGACTTGCCACTTTTACCGACAGATGCTTGCGATAGCCTGAAAATAGCTCATCTGCTCCCATGCCTGATAGCAAAACGGTGGTACCGCTTTGCTTTGCCATTTTGCAAATGAGATATGTGTTAATGCTTGCCGAATCTGCAATCGGCTCATCGAGGTGATAGATGAGTTTCGGTAGGAGCTCTGCAACGTTTGGTTCGAGTACAATTTCTTGGTAGTCAGCGTTCAGATGACGTGCCACAATTTTTGCATACTTTTGGTCATCGGGCATGGCTTCAAATTTTTTATCCCTCTCCGTAAAGGCAATGGTATAAGTCGTGATGGGCGCGCCTTTTTGCTTTGTCATCAGCGCTGCAATCAGTGAGGAATCCAGCCCGCCCGACAAAAATGCACTCACCTTTACATCGGCAATCATCTGACGCCGAACAGTATCTTGTAGCAATGCATCCAGCTCCTCAATGTAGTAGGCTTCGCCTTTGTCTTCACCGTAGCCCTCAAACTCAATATCCCAATACTTTTCAATTGTCACCTTGCCATCTTGAATTCGCATATTGCAGCCAGCAGGCAGTTTCTCAATGCCTTTGAATGCTGTTTTTGGTTCAGGTGTCCAGAGAAACAGGAGCGTGGAGAGAATTCCATCGGGATTGATTTCACGCTGCAGCTCATCACACTGAAGAAGCGATTTGATTTCAGAGGCAAACATGAGCCGATTGCCGGGGAGACAAGTGTAGTAGAGCGGTTTTTCGCCTACGCGGTCTCGAGAAAGAAACACTGAGCTCTTGCGCAGGTCAACAATCGCAAACGCCCACATCCCGTTTAACTTCTTGGGACACTGCTCGCCCCACTCCAAATAGGCGTTTAGAATAACTTCCGTATCCGTCTGCGACTTGAAGGTATATCCCTTAGCTTGTAAGTCTTGGCGCAGTTCGCGATAGTTGTATATCTCTCCATTGAACACAATCCAGACGCGCTCATCGGGGGTGCTCATTGGCTGATGCCCAAGGGGCGATAAATCAATGATTGCCAGCCGACGAAATGCCAGCCCAACTTGCAGTGTCTCGGTTGAAAGAATTTTTTGTCCACTGTCATCAGGTCCGCGATGCTCTATTACAGCAGACATTCGTTCCAGAAGTTCTTGGTCAGCAAATCCTACCGTTCCTGCAATCCCGCACATAAATTTTTGTTGAAACCCTATGTCCTGTTTTTTCGCTATCAAGCGAGTTCATTTTATCACCTGCCTTAAGGTAAGGTCGAAAAACAGCGAACCGACAGCGTTGTATCTGTTCTAATGAAAGGTATGCTTTACAGAGGCAGTACATTACACTGTGGTTGATGCGTGGTAGCCATCCTGAAGCTCAACACCTCTCGTGCAAAGCCTTTAAACCTTCTTGATACAAATGGTGTCAAAACTTGGATAAATCTTTCGACATGCAATAGTTATTTACAAATATAGCGTAATTCTAACTAATCTATCATGAAGGCACTGCTCTATTCACTTGCGCTCTTGGGTTTTCTTTCTGGCTCAACTTCCCTTTTTGCTCAGACTTACAGCGTTCAAGGGCGAGTGGTCTCTGAGACCGATCAATCTCCTTTGGCTGGTGCTAAAGTTACCCTCTCACGCTTGCCTGACTCGGTTCGCAGCGGTGCCATTACCAATGCAAACGGAGCGTTTATCATCCAGAATCTGCCTGCTGGCAAATATGCTTTGCGTGTCACTTACATCGGCTACCGTGACTATGTGTGGCGCTTTGAACTCAAAGAATCGGTCAATCTTGGTGTGATAGCTATGAAAGAAAGTGGTGCAGTCTCTGACGAGATTGTGGTCGAGGAGCGCTTACCTACTGCGGTTCAGCAAGGTGATACTGTGCAATTCAATGCACGCGCATTTAAAACCAATCCCGATGCTACAGCCGAAGACCTCATTAGCAAAATGCCCGGGGTTAGCGTTCAAGGTGGAAGGGTGCAAGCTCAGGGTGAGCAAGTGCGGCAGGTGCTTGTTGATGGCAAGCCATTTTTCGGGGAAGACCCCAGCGCAGTGTTGAAAAATCTGCCTGCAGAGATGATTGATAAAATTCAAGTCTTCGACCAGCAAAGCGAGCAAGCCCGTTTCTCTGGTGTTGAAGATGGTAATACGATTAAGACAATTAACATTGTTACCAAGCCGGCATATCGCAATGGTTCATTTGGTCGTGCCTATGCAGGTTACGGCGACCGACAGAACTACAAGGCGGGTGGGAATTTGAACTTTTTCCATGACGCGCAGCGCATTTCAATTATCGGTCAGTCTAACAATATCAACGAGCAGAATTTTGCATCAGAGGATTTGCTTGGTGTAGCCAGTTCCAGTGGTGCTGGCGGTGGTCGGCGCGGCGGCTTTGGTGGCGGCGGACGTGGCGGTGCTATGGCAATGATGTTTGGCGGACCGCCACCGCCCGGCGCGTTTAATGCCAACCCAACCGACAATTTTCTTATCAGTCAGCAGAATGGGCTGATTACGACACATGCGCTTGGCGTGAACTTCGTTGATGAGTGGAACAAAACCACCGATGTCTCTGCCAGTTATTTCTTCAACGCCAGCAACAACCTTGCCTCGACTTCGCTCTTTCGAGAGTTTATCTTGCCCTCTCAACTTGGACAGACTTATTCAGAGACCAATCTGGCAGACACGCGTAACATCAATCACCGCATCAACTTGCGCATTGACCACAAGTTCAGCGATTTTACTTCAATCCTGCTGGTACCGCGACTGACCTTGCAAGATAACCGCGGCAGCAACGACCTTGATGGCATTACCTCACGCGCCGCTGCCACGCTGGGCAACACCCGCAACGACTTTGCCTCCGCACTCTTTGCCGCACGATTTTCAAACCTTTTGCTCTTTCGTCATCGCTTTGATATTGGTCGCACCATCTCGCTTTCACTCAACACTACTTACAACCATAGCGACGGCGAGAGCAACCTTGCTGCGCTCAATCAATTCTTCCCTGCTGGCACGGATATGCTCGGCACGCAACCTTCCATGCGCACCGATTCACTAAACCAGTTTTCAAATACTCGCCAACGCGGTTGGGGTTTTACTGGTAATGCAACCTACACAGAGCCGCTTTCACTCAACCACTTCTTGCAATTCACTTACATTGCCAACTATCGCCCGAACGCCTCGAATAATGAGACTTTCAGTCGTTCTCCTCTTTCTCCAGCGTTTCGCCTTGACACGCTCCTGAGCAACCGCATTGAAAGCAGTTACCTTACACAATCAGCCAGTGCAGGGTATCGCTTTTTTACCCGTGACGTGATTCTTTCTTTGAATCTTGGCTATCAGTGGGCAGCGTTAAACAGCGTGCAAGAATTTCCTTTTGCCTTCTCGATTCGCCGTAACTTTCAGAACGTTTTGCCTTCTGCCTTTTTCCGCCTAAGATTTTCGGATAATCAAAATCTCTTTTTTGCTTACCGCGCTGGCACTATTGAGCCTACTGTTGTCCAGCTCCAAGAAGTCTTGAACAACAGCAACCCGCTCTTGCTTTCAATTGGCAATCAATCGCTCAATCAGGAGTTTCAGCATAATTTTATCTTCCGCTATTCGTCGGTTGATGTGCAAGCGGCAAGTTCATTTTTTGTGTTGCTCAATGCAAACTTCCGAGAGGATTACATTGGCAACAGCACGATTTTTGCAGTGCGTGACACGCTGCTTCCCAACCAAGTCCGCTTGCCTGCTGGTGCACAACTCACGCAGCCAGTCAACCTTTCTGGCTATTACAACTTGCGCAGTCTCATAACCTATGGTGTCCCCTTGCCTTTCATTCAAACAAATCTGAATTTGAGCGTCGGTGCTAACTTGACCCGCACGCCTGCCTTGCTCAATGGCGAACTCAACATTGCTACAACGCCTTCGCTCAACGCTGGTATCACGCTTAGCAGCAATATCAGCGAAAAGGTCGACTTTACGCTTTCCACAACGACCACCTACGGCACATCACAAAACTCCCTGCAACCGCAACTCAACGGTCAATTTCTGAATCAGCAAAGCCGCGCCAAATTTAATTTGATTTTCGGTGATGGGTTTGTCCTTCAAACTGATTTGACGCATCAATACTTTTCGGGCTTATCACAGGATTTCAATCAGAACTTTCTCTTGTGGAGTGCCAGTTTCGGCAAGAAGTTCTTCGACGGTCGCGCTGAACTGCGTCTCACCGTGTTTGACATTCTAAATCAGAACAATAGCATTCAGCGTAACATTACGGAGACCTTCATTGAGGACACGCGCACCGATATTTTGCAGCGTTATGCAATTCTGACTTTCACCTACAATTTACGGCAGAATTGACTTCTCCTTAATAGTGTAGTGCCATACTCACCGTGCCATGCATGCCGCCCCGTCTCACTCGCTTGCTTTGCGAGACGGGTTTCACGATTGATTTTGAATGAGCATTTCTCTATATTTGCAACCTTTTCGTTAAATCATTAAACGGTCTCAAACGCTTTCAACACCTTAGGGACGCTTTTGCTGCGTCGCTCTTTAGTCAGTTCAAATGAAGAACAATAGCTTTCGCATCGGACTCACTATCGCATTTATTCTCCTTTCAGGGTGGTTTCTCTACCCAACCGTACAAGATTACTTCTACAGCAAAAAATTGCGCGAATTTTCCTCACCAGAAGACAGTCTCTCATTTGTGAAGGAAAATCGCAAAAGCATTGATGCGGCGCAGGAAAAGCGCTTGAAACTTGGCTTGGACTTGCAAGGTGGGATGCATGTGGTTTTGGAAGTGGATGTGCTGGAGCTATTAGAGCTTAAGGCGCGCAACCGTGATGCAGCCTTTGACTCCACACTTGCCGCTGTGCGGGCTCGCGCTGAGCGTGAGAATGAAAAAATTCCCGTCTTGCTTGCACAAGCCTTCAAGCAGCAAGGGATTCGTCTTAGCCGATACTTCTATGACTTGCGTGACTCTGACGATGAAATTGTCGAAAAGCTCAACAAGGAAGCTGAAGAGGCAGTCAATCGTGCCAAGGAGATTATTCGCAACCGTGTTGACCAATTTGGGGTAGCTGAACCGACCATTCTGACCAAAGGCGGACGCCGAATTATTGTAGAATTGCCTGGTGTGAGTGATAAGGAGCGTGTGCGCAAGCTGCTCAAGGGCACAGCGAAGTTGGAATTTAAGTTGGTGCGCGACCCAGAACTTGCCCTTAAAACACTTAGCGACATCAATAAATATCTTGCACGTCAATATCGTTTGAGCGATACCACGCTTGCCAAGGATTCACTTGCGCTTGCCAGAGCTGATTCGCTTGCGGCTTTGCCTGACTCACTCAAGTCGCAGGAACAACTCAAGAAAGAAAACCCGCTCTTTGCCATCGCTGATACTGATGATGGTATCATTATTGACCCGCGTTCAGGGGCACTGTTTGTTACCGAGACGGCAAAACCGAAAGTCTTTGCGATGCTCAACCGTGCCGATGTGCGTGAGCGGTTTGGCGATTTGCAATTCTTGCCTGATGCACGCCCCTTTCAGAACGATGCTGGAGAAAATGTGTATCGTTTGTATCCACTGAAGCGAGAGGCGGAGCTGGAGGGCGGTGTTATTGTCGATGCGCGCGCAACCTTTAGCATCGACGGCTCTCGCCCCGAAGTCAACATGAAGATGAATGATGAAGGCACGCGCAAGTGGGCACGCATTACTGGTGCTAACATTGATAAGCAAATTGCGATTGTGCTGGATGGCACAGTATTTTCAGCGCCAGTTGTCAAATCTAAAATTCCAAATGGCAGTTCAGTCATCAATGGGTTAGCAAGTGCCGAAGAGGCTCGCGACTTGGAGATTGTTTTGAAAGCTGGTGCCTTGCCCGCCCCTGTACGCATCGTTGAAGAACGCACCGTTGGAGCTTCACTGGGTGAGGATTCCATTCGTGCTGGACTTTATTCCGTGCTGGCTGGGTTTTTTGTGGTAGCCATTTTCATGATTCTTTACTACCGTGCGGCAGGCTTCATTGCTGATTTTGCGCTTGTCTTCAACGTGCTTTTCGTGATTGCATTTCTTGCTGGGTTTAGTGCCACACTGACCCTGCCCGGCATTGCAGGCTTGGTGCTGACCATCGGTATGGCGGTTGATGCGAATGTGCTCATTTTCGAGCGAGTTCGTGAGGAGTTTGCTAAAGGCAAGATGCTTAAACTTGCGATTGAAATTGGATACGATAAAGCATTTTCTGCTATTTTCGACTCGCATGTTACCACGTTTGGTGCCGCGGCATTGCTCTATACTTTTGGCATTGGTCCTATTCAAGGCTTTGCGGTAACACTGATGATTGGCATTGCCGCAAGTCTCTTTACAGCTATCGTCATTACCAAAATTTCGTTTGACTGGATGCTGGAGCGCGATAAGGTGAGCATTGTCAGCTTTGGTTAAACCAGTGGGTTTTCTGTTCAATTTCTTTTCATCAAATTTTAGCATCGCTTTTCATTTTATGCGTTTTTTAGAGAAAGCAAATTTCGATTTCATCGGTAAACGCAAACTTGCCTACTACATCTCTCTTACCGTTCTAACGATTGGTCTTGCTTCTATCATTGTGCGTGGGTTTCAGCTTGGCATTGATTTCAAGGGTGGCACAGAGGTTGTTATCGGTTTTGCTCGTCCCATCGACATTAGCAAGATTCGCTCCACCATTTATGGCGAAGGGTTCAGCGGACAAATCAAAGAATACGGTTCGCCTCGCGAGATTATTCTCACCACGGATTTCAAGGGCGATTTAAATGAGCTTCAAGCCACGCTCACGCGTATTCTCACGAGAGATTTCAAGGATAATCCGCATGAGATTCTGCGCATTGATTCAGTCGGTCCCAGCATTGCCGATGACCTGCGCAGCTCTGCTATTAGCGCGCTTCTTGGTGCTCTGGCGATGATTTTGCTTTATGTGGGCATTCGTTTCGAGTTCAAGTTTGCAGCCGCAGGTGTGCTTGCCATTTTTCACGATGTGCTGATTGTGGCTGGATTGTTTAGCCTGCTGGGCGGGGTGTTCAGTGTCATGCCGCTTGAAGTTGACCAAAGCACCATTGCCGCTTTTCTGACCATCGTTGGCTACTCTATCACCGATACCGTTGTGGTCTATGACCGTATTCGCGAGAATATCAAAATTCGCCGCAATGAGCCATATGAGAAAATTTTCAATGACAGTCTCAATGAAACGCTAAGTCGCACGATTATTACTGCCACGACAACGCTTCTGACCGTTATCATGCTTTTTATTTTTGCCGGTCCTACCATTCGTGGGTTTGCTTTTGCGATTGGCATGGGGATTCTGATTGGGACTTATTCCTCGATATTTGTCGCTGCACCGCTGGTTTTGGATTGGCAATTGCGCACGGGCAGCAAACTTAAACTTAGAGGCTAAAAAACCAGTGTTTAACTTCGAAACATCATGAAATTTTCAGAGAAACTCATTGGCTCAGTGGCAGTTATTTCGCTCGAGGGCGATGTGTTGGGCGGACCTGGCGCAAACGAGTTACACAACCGCTTGCGAGAGTTAATTGCCGCTGGCAAAAAGCATATTGTCATTGACCTTAGCAAAGTTGAGTATATGAATTCTTCGGGGTTAGGCATGATGACTTCTGCATTGACTACCGTTCGCAATGCAGGCGGGGACTTACGTCTTGCCAATCCTGCTGAACGCATCAAAAGCCTGCTTGTCATCACTAAACTTGTTCAGGTTTTTCAAACCTTCGACTCTCTTGATGCAGCCGTCGCCAGTTTCAGTTAAGCCAGACACTTCACTTGCAGCATAGGCTTCTCTTGGAAGCCTATGCTTGAACTTTTCATCTCTGCTACCACAAAAACGCCGAAATCGCTCCTCGTAAGCCAAAGCCAAGTGCCGTTGCGCCCTCACGCGGTCCTACCGATAGGAATGCAAAGCCTGTAAGACCGACATTTTTAGACACCATGTAGTTTACTCCGCCAATGAATTCAAAATCAAAGGCATTGCTGCCCTCGCTGGTTGTAAAAAACAGTCCAGCGCCGACAAGCGGCGCAAGTGCTGTATTTTTATCAGCAAAATAGTAGGTTCCCGCCGGACCGATGCCGAAGGTTGTAGCTGTGCGGGATTGATTTCCTGCGGACTGGGATTGCACACTAAGAGAGATGGTGCCACCCACAGCCAGATTGGGGATGACAAAGTAGCCTATGGTGGGAGCCAGTGTGAAGCTCGTTGTCGAAGACCCACTAATGGACTGTATAGCTAATGTCAGGTTAGTGGTTGCACCAATTTGTATGACGCCCCTATCTTGTGCATACTGTGGCACTTGCGCCTGAGCCGAGATGACCCCACTGCTCAACAACGCAGTCAGGAGGAGCGTGAAAAGTTGTTTTTGCATGGTAGATATCGTTTGGTTGTGCTGCAATTAAAGTAGAGTAGCGAGACTGGTGCTTGCAGCTTTGGCACCAGCCTCAACGCCTTATCATTATCGTAACATTTTCAGGCGAGTAGTTATGGGCTTGATGTATCTTTCGCCCTAATATCCAGCCCGATGAGTTTCCATTCATTATCACGAAAGACATAGTCGAGTGAGAACAGCACTGTTACTGGTGCTATTTTTGAGGCAATAGTACCCTGCGTTTTTAATATGCCATTTCCATCTATGCTGGCTGGTGTAGAAAAGGTAATCGGCGAGTTTTGCACCAACATTCCGACATCTACTTTTCTTTCTACAAATTCAGCAAATGCCGCTTTCAATTTTTCAGGGGTGAAATCTCTTTGAAACTCGGGAGCTAAGCGCGAGTGGAACAGCGTGAAATCTCCCAGCATCACGGCGTTTCCGAAATTTGTCAGCGATTTGTAGGTCAGATTTTCTAATTCTGCCGTAGAGGGAACGCCCGGCGTGGGCGCTGTGGCAGACATGCTCTCTGGGGCAAAGCCGCCCACACGGCGAAAGACAATGCCATTGAGCTTCATTTCACTGCTTGATGCTGTAGGTGCTTGGTCAATGCGAAAGGTTTCACCAATGCCGAACAAGCTGATTTCAAACGACTTGCTGTTTGGCATATACTCTACTGTTCCACCGTCCACCGTTTACCACCCGTTTTGAAGTTCCCTTTGCCATTTGCGAAAATTTGCAGGCGCGAGCCATCTTGCCCCTGCCATTCTCCATAGAACTCGGATGGAATAGGCTTGACTTCCTCTGGGTTTTTCTTACTCCCACAACTCGATAGAAGTCCGGCATGAAGTAGAACGGCAGCAAGTATCACGAAGAAAAAAACTGAACGCAACATACATTTGTCGTGGTTTGGTTGATGAAAGACGTTTGCAAGATATACTTTTCACCCTGCACTTGATGTGAGCCATCCCACTGATGAAAACCACAGAGTAGCCACATTTGCCTGCATTGTGGGGCTTGCTCACTTTATCAGCAGCATTTTTTTTGTTTGCACGAATGTGCCGGCTTGCAGTTGGTAGAAATACATTCCGCTCGTCAAGCCCGATGCATTGAATGATGCCGCATACCGCCCTGCCTCTTGACGCGCACTGACCAAGGTCGCCACTTCCCGACCTAACACATCAAAGATTTTTAAGCTGACTTGACTGCTTGTCGGCAATTCATACTCAATGACCGTTGTCGGGTTGAATGGATTGGGATAGTTTTGCTCGAGCATGAAGGCAGTTGGGCGTTCAGGACGGCTTTCACGCGTAGAAAGCTGTATGAGCGGGCGTTGCCACACGCCGATGCCTCTATCGCTGCTGCCTCGTCCCCCAATGAATAGTGCGGAGCTTGTGGCGACCATGGCAAGTGGGATGATGGTGGGCAATCCTGTGCTGGCGTTTGTCCAAGTGCTTCCGTTGTTGGTTGAGGCAAACACGCCTTCACTTGCTGCGGCAAATAACACCGAGCCGCTGGTGGCAAGCGCCCTTACTGTAGAAGAGACATTGGGAATTCGACCGCCAGTCCATGTTGCGCCTTCATCTGTCGTTGTGCGCACGTCGCCAAGGTCTAATCCAGCAAAAATGCGGTTGCCTATTGCAATCAGTGACCACGTGCTTTGCGTCAGTGTTGTCGCTGTCCATGTTCTGCCTGTGTCGGCACTGCGAAACACCCCACTGCTGGTTGCTCCCAAGACTCTGCCATTGGCTAACACGAGCAACGCTCTTGCACTGACCGTGGGATTGCCTGTGGTCGGCACATTCCATGACTGACCTGCATCACGGCTGAAGAGAAAGCCATTGCCCGTTGCCGCAACGACATGGTTATCGCCGACGAATACCATCGCATTAAAATCATCATTATTAACCACGGCTGGAATACCTGTGTTTGCCCTTGCCCAAGTTTCACCAAGGTCAGCACTGCGCCAAACGCCGCCGCCATCTCCTGCCAGCATGACTCGACCGCGCACCGCTAAGGAAAACAGTCCTGTCAAGAGGCTTGCGTTTGGCGATGTGCCTAAGATAGACCAGCTTGCACCGTTGTTTAAGCTTGCATAGACGCCACCCGAATTGCGTCCGACTGCAATTCCTTCCAGCGCCGCGTAGAGTGCATCTCCCACGGTGGTCAGTGCCGTTACTTCTGCCAGTGACGGGAAACCCCGATTTGACTCCCTGAAGCTGGTGCCATTATTTTCGCTGATAAAGATGCCATGCCCATTCAGGCCTGCAAACACGCGAGACCCTACCACCAAGAGCGATAACACCGCACCGTCAACTGGTAAGCCCGATGCAGGAATCCATGTTGTGCCTGAAAGCGTAAAGACGGTTCTGCCGCCGCGCGTGCCAACAGTGGGGGTTGTCCCAACAAGCGTTAGCGCATCTGCGGTGGCATTCAAGCCGGTTGTGCTGACCGTTGTCCAACTCTGTCCATTGTTTGTGCTGCGATAGTAGCCGTTGGAGGTGTGCGTGAAGAGGTCACTACCAATTTGAATGATGCCGCCCGTGATGCTGCCGATGCTATTGGACGCGATGCCGCTTCCGCCAGTGGCAGGTATTGCCCAAGTCACGCCGTTATCGGAACTGGCATAGATGCCGTTGTTTGTTGCGGCTAAGAGCGTGGTGCCGAATTGGTAAAGGCGAGTGGTTTGAGTTCCCGTTGGCAAGCCGGTCGTTGCTGTCCATGTTTGTCCGTTGTTCGTGCTGCGAAAAATGCCTGCCTCTGTTCCTGCAAGCAAGAAGTTGCTGCCGATGAAAAGCGAGCGAACAGCCGATGCGGGCAAGCCCGTGCTAATCGATGTCCAGCTTTGTCCGCTATTTGTTGATGTGAAAACCGTGCCGATTTGCGTGCCTGCATAGAGCGTGGTCCCACTTGCCGCAATCGAGCGCAGATTGACGTCACTTGGCAGCCCTGTGTTGATTGCCGACCAACTTTGCCCATTGCTTGTCGAGACAAATGCGCCGAGATTGGTTGCTGCAAACACAGTTGTGCCGCTACTTGCCATATCCCAGACCTGCACCCCTTGAACGGGTCCTCCCGATGCAGTCCATTGTGCGTAAAGAGATGTCCATGACCCTATCAGCAGCAGTAATATGAAGAAAATTCGTACCATCGTTTGTTGTAATTAAAATTGATAATGAGCATGCAGGGAGTAGGAGTAGAAACTGTTGAGTTTATCTCGCTCTGCTTACCGTATGCGTAAGCGCCCTACCTTTTCAGATGTCCTTTATTATGACTTGGATGCCTGCGTTATTTACGTTATTGAATATCACTTGCACGTGTTACTGTAAATGATCCGTTTGTAACCTGCACATTTGTTCCTCCAGTAACGGTCCTGAACGTGCCAGAGAAGGTGCCGCGAATTTTACCGCTCGGGTTAGCATATTCTGTAATGCTCAATTGCCCTGAAGTTGCGGCATACTGTGTTGAGCCAATAACAATGAGCATTCCTGCCTGACCACTATTCAACTGAAAATTACCAGTAGCCCTACCCGGAAACTCCGCAAGGAGGTTTACTGAGGTGTTGTTCGAGCTACCTGTGATGAAACAGGCCGTACCGTTTTCACTTGCAACGAAGAGTCCAAAGGCATCTGCTACAAAGTTGTTGAGCGTTACAGTTCGTCCATCAATGTTCTGGGTTACATTATTTTGTAAGGGTGCCGTGCTGGTCGTTGTGTAGGTTGTCCCACCAAGCGTGAAACTGCTGGATTGTCCGCCCGTTCCACTATCTGCAGGATTATTACTGCCACGACCGCAGCCTAAGACAAGAACACATAGCAGCAGTGCGAAAGAAAAGCAAGAGGTTTTCATATAATTTTCCATTTGTTTATTAGAGCGTTGCATCTGCACTGACAACCACTTTGCGACCCCTATTGTGGTTACATTGTGATGGCAACGGGCAAATGTTAACTTGCTTTTGATGAGAAGTTCTAAACCATTTTTTTGAATTGTGAGACTTTTTTATTGCACTTGGTATGCTACGCACCGAGAAACTGTTGCTTGCACTGACGCCATCAGAACGCAAAGCCTTCGATGCTAAGGTAGGTGGCTCTCGTAGCGATGCTCTACAGCGGCTTTATCACACCGTTTTAGAGTTTCAGACCAGTGGTCGCAATCTGATAAAAGAAAAGCAAGAGGTTTTTTTGCGTGTCTTTGGTGAGCCCTATTCGGCTGAAAAGGATTATCTGCTCCGTAATGTTTATCGCGAGATGTCAGAGCGGCTCAAGGACTTTCTTGCAGAGCAAGACAGTCTGCACAGTCTTGCCGATAACCCTCACGAGTATGAGCTTGCACTTTTGCGTGCACTTTATAGGCGCAAACTTTGGACCGAGTTTGATGCTCACTATCATAAGGCGGTGAAGTCAGCTGTTGCGGCATGTGAGTTTTATGTTGCGCATCAACTGACTGACCTTTACGCAGATTCGCTCATTGGTCGTCATGAAATTTCAGTAGAGATTATGCCCACCGTCAAAGCCGTGCTGCACCAGAGTCAAGAGTATTTGAAGCAAGCCTATCTTATCCATGCGGCATACCTACAAAGCAAGCATATTGCAATCTGCGAGCATCAAATGCAGCTTGCAAATCTTGCTTTTCAGCCCACTTCACCATACCCAGATTGTAACTTTGAGCATCTCACCAATCCGATTGCAGAGTATCATATTGCGCGTTCATTAGCCTTTCAGGAAGGTGGGCGGGGTGATATTGCATGTGCAGAACGAGCGCTCAAAGCCATCATGCGCGTCAAAGCCAAAAGCCAGTATCGCTTTTTTACACAAGCTACAGCAATGAATAACTTGGCTGTGGCCTATATGCTTAATGGCAGGCATAAAGAAGCCTGTCGATATGTAGAGCGCGGCATTGCTTACCTTAGACAACGGGCCTTGCCTGTGGATGCTCGTTTTGTCATTAACTATCTTGAAGCGCTTATCAAGCAACGCTTGTTCAAAAAAGCATTATCGGTGATTGCAGACTATCAAGTCACGCTCGAACAGAATGAACAGACTCGATTTCGCGCTATCTGTCTGGCATGTTACTTACATCTCTTTTTGCATGATTATAGAGCCGCATTCAAACTCATTCCCAAAGACATTGCACAACATGACGAAGAGCAATATCACCTGATGCGTTATGCGCGTATCATTATCGCATCTCTTCGCCATCAGGTCGATGATGCGCTACGCGAGGCTTTAAATTTTGCCAAGCGTTTCCATAAAAAACGCAGTCGAGCCAAGTTAGTACGCGATAAACGGCTGGTTAGGCTTTACATCAAATGGCTAAATCTGCGCCTATCAACTCCAACTGCCAAGACACAGGCCCTGCTTACCGACTTGCATCATGAGCTTTTGAGCCTTAGCCAGCAGCAAGGGTTTTATGTGGATTACTTGCCCTTGTTATGGCTTCAAGCAGAAGTGATGCGCTATGTAAATGTGAAAGGCAAGGTTGCCTAACTACATGTTTTCACCATGCCCTTTGCTCTTTATCGAAAAGTTTAGGGGAAGCCTCTCATATTGCTCATCATTTTAGGATTTAAGCCCAAATTTGCCTAAAAATTCATACCTTAGAGGCAGGTTCTGCATTTGTGGAACCCGACAACGAACAACAAAGCAAACAACAAAAGGAGGAACAGAATGACTGTCTGTTATAGGCAAGTTCTCTCGTCCTTGCTATGTGTAGTCCTCTGCGCATCTACCGTAGTCAGGGCGTATGCTCAAGAAACCGGTGAAATTCGCGGTATTGTCACCGATGCTAGTGATAGCTCGCCCATCATTGGTGCCAGTGTGCTACTGCCAGATTTGAAGTTAGGCGCTACGACTAACATTAGAGGAGAGTTTGTCATCCGCAAAGTGCCTGTGGGCACCTATAACATTTTGGCTCGGTATGTGGGCTATAAACCACAGACCAAGCAAGTGACCGTGGCAGCCGGCGCAGTTGCCGAAGTGGCATTCAGTCTTGTGCAAAGCAGTGTGCAAGCTGATGAAGTAATTGTTACAGGGCAAGGCACCGCCACCTCCAAACGCCAATTGCCTACCGATGTTGTTGCACTTTCCTCAAAGGATATTGAACGCACGGCGGCGCAATCGATTGACCAACTTCTGCAAGGGCAAGTCCCCGGACTCTCGTCCTTCAATGCACAAGGGCTGCCGGGCACTGGCGCACGCATCCAAACACGTGGCATCAAAAGTGCGCTCTCGAACACGACGCCTGTTATCTATATCGATGGGATTCGTGTAGATAATGGCGATAACTTCCGTCTTGCCAATGGCTCTGGCGGAGCGGTCTCCTCAGCACTGGCTGATATTGTCATCGGAGATATTGAGCGTGTGGAGGTTATCAAAGGTGGTGCCGCTTCCACACTCTATGGCTCCGAAGCCGCCAACGGGGTGATTCAGATTTTTACGAAGAAAGGCAGACCCGGCGAAGCAAAAGTACGCTTGACCACCATCAATGGCGTCGATGTGCCTGAAACCCGTTTTACTTTTGAAGAAGGCACGCGCTCTGTGCTGTATCGACCTGCATTTTTCAATCGACAAATGCTGAGTATCACGGGTGGCAGCGAAGCCCTGACCTACAATGCCTCGGGCAGTGTCCAGAACACGCCCGGTATCTTTAAGGGTGATGAACTTGAAAATACGCTCTACAATTTCACCGGCGGACTGCGTGCCATTCTCTCACCCCAAAGTGAGCTGGAGTTCACGGCGGCTTACACACGCAATCAGTTTGGAAGAGCTTTGCTCAATAACGCCTACGATGCTTCACCACTCTCGGCGATGGAAGCCGGTTCATTTTTTGCGCCGGGCAACTATGTGGCTGGTTCCGGCTTTACACAAAATCGTGACAGCATTCTGCAATTTTTGCTACTGCCCGATTTGCGTGAGACGGTCAATCGCTTTACCAGCGGCTTTGCTTTTAGTGTCTCACCTGTGAAAGAGTGGACCAACACGTTTCGTGTTGGCGTAGATTACCGGAAAAATGAGCAACGCCATCTCTATCCTGTTGCCGCTATTGCTTCTGGTATTTTCTCGCCGCCCAGTTCGCTTTCACGCTCCGAACGCGACTATCTGACACTCACCATAGAGTATGCGGGCACCTATAAATTGCCTGACCTAGGCATTGTCTCGCAAACGCTCTCTTTCGGTGCGCGCGGGTTCCGAGTCGAGGACCGCGAGTTTGATGCGGATGGACAGAACATTGCGGCAGGCACGGACGACTTTGATAATGCTGCCATCATCAATTCTCGTGAAAGCAATCAAGCGCTATTCAATGGCGGCATTTACTTGCAAGACCAAATTGGTATTGCCGATAATCTCTTCATCAACTTGGCCGCTCGTATTGATATCAACACTGCGTTTGGTGCAGACATTGGCACACAAGTCTATCCAACTGCAGGTATTGCCTATAACATTGGCGATGAAGCCTTCTTCCCAGCTGGACTCAAAGAGGTGCTTTCCAGTCTTAAACTGCGTGCCGCCTACGGGCGCACGGGCTTCTTCCCCACACCTTTTGCACGTGACCGCACATTCACCGTGGCTCGCAACACTGCCACTACGGCTGGCATCAACTTTGGTAATCCGGGCAATCGCTCACTAGGACCTGAAATTACCACCAGCTTCGACTTCGGCTTCGATGCAGGCTTACTCAATGACCGCATTGCGATTGAGTTCAGTTACTACACCCAAACCACCGATGCCGCGTTGTTCGACTTTCCACAAGACCCAGCGGGTGGGCGTATAACCCAACTGCGCAATTTAGGGCAGATTCGTAACCGTGGCATTGAGCTGTCGGTTCGTGCTTCGGTCTATCAATCTTCTACAGTGGATGTCAGCGTGCGCGGTGCCGTCTCTACGGTGGATAACTTGCTCGTCAGCTTAGGCGGCTCTGCTCCATTTACAATTGGGGGATTTGCTTTCTTGCCCATGCGCGCTGAAGAAGGCCGACCATTAGGCGCCTATCAAGTTACCGTTCCCAAGCCTGATGAAGATGGTCAATTCACTGGCGATTTTACAACCGAACTCTACGGGTCTCCAACGCCCACCGTGATTGGCTCATTTGGCATTGACCTCACGCTCTTTAAGGATTTTACCTTCTCTCTGTTCGGCGAGTTTGCGGCAGGGCATTACACGCTTAACCAAGCCTTAGATACGCGCTTCTATCAAGGCTACAATGACCTTATCGGCGAACCGATTCCTCGTAATGCTACGCCACAGCAGCAAGCTGAAATTTCACGACGCAACTATGAAAACGGCAAGCTACCTAACGATAACTACGTGACTGACAATGCCAGCATTCTTCTTGTGCAGCCTGCCGATTGGATAAAGATTCGTGAAATCTCGGCACGCTACCGCTTGCCACAAAGTCTGCTTAGCGGGTTTCTTAGCAGTGTGGTGCTTAGCTTCAATGTGCGTAATCCCTTTGTATTTGGGACACGCACCACTGGTGCTGACCCTGAACTCGGCACGGTGCGCTCGGGTCGGCAAGTCGACTTAGGCGGTGTGGCTAATCTTGCCGTCTCTCCGCCGATTCAGTATCGCTTTGGCATTGAGATTACACCATAAAGTTGTCGTGCAGGCTGTGTCAGCCATTACACACATCTAAATCAAAACTTAAAGGATTAAACCATGACTATCCTATCACGAACAAAAGCGTTAGCTATGCTTCTCATCTTGGGGATTGCATGGAGCGGATGCTACTTAGACCCTACAGGTGTTCAGAACCCATCCGTCACAGAAGAATCCCTGCTTTCTAATCCCAAAGGGGCAACCACCACACTCATCAATGGATTGCGACGACAATTTGCATTTGCCTTGGGCGCCACGATTATCACCACAGATATTGTCTCCGATAATGTTGACCATGTCTTTGTTACACTCTCTCCGTTGATTGATGACCCACGCTCCATCTCTCCATTAGATTTGACGATTAACACAACTGGGAGCACGGGGTGTTACTTCAATCTGCAGCGGTTGAAGGCTCTTGCTGATTTTGGACTTACGCAGCTTGTGCCCAAAGACCCTGATGCCACGGCTGGACAAATTGCAGAAATCCGCACATACAAAGGCATGGCGCTTTTGATGCTGGCGGAAAATTTTTCACGCTTCCCGCTCACGGAATTAGGTCAGCCTGTGACTGCCTCTGTGGCAATTGACTCTGCTATCGCCGAGTTTAATGCGGTGCGTACGCTTGCGCCTGCACGTGAGCAACAGATGCGCATTGCCTTAGCACGTGCATTTCGTTTGAAGGGCGATAAAGCACAAGCTCGCGCCAATGCGCAAGCGGTCAATTTGACAACAGCCAGTAGCTCTATTCTTTTTGCATCCTTTACGGAAGGAATTTTGGATAATGATGTGAATGCCTTTGTCTTTTTACGCGCTTCCGAAGATATGCAACCTCTGCCTCGCTTAGATTTTCTTGACCCAAAATATCCTTTCCGCAGTTCACCACTTCAAGCGCTCAAGCCTGAAGAGGCTCCACTCATTTTGGCTGAAATTGCAATTTCGGACAACAATTTGCCTGAAGCGCGTGAACAGATGAAACGAGCCATTACATTGGCGCTCGCTCGTCCGCCGGTGCGTAATCCTGCTACTGACGACACCCTTATCAATGACCCTGACCGTCGTCGTCGCGGGCGTCCGAACAATCCGGCATTTCGCGTCCGTGCTACCGATAATCCTGCGCGTGGCGATACGACCGCACGTGCAGGGCTTATTCTGCGCCGCAGTGGCAGTCCTGTCCCCGTCTATAACATTTCTCGTACGAGCATTCGCAATGCCGACATTGATGCGCTGCCGCCAACCGATGTGCGTGCCCACTTACGCATGCTCTACCTTCTGCGTCAAGAGATATTCTTCTTGGAAGGGCGCCGCATGAGTGATTTAGGCATTCGCCTGCCAGTCATGCAACGGCAAATCGAGGGTAATCCGAATATGCCTCCCGATAGTCCGGGAACAAAAGTTATTGTGCCCGACTATATTCCTCCCGGCACAGAGCTGGATGCCTTCACCATCAATGCGGCTGCCAATCTGGTTACCATTCAGCATGACATGAATTTTATCTTGGCAGATAATAAAGTCTCGCCGTTTCCTATTCCTTGAAGCAATGCTTGATGCCTATTCTGCAGTCCCGCCACAGGGCGGGACTTTTATTTTGCTTGCCTTTATTTTTGCCAAAAAAGGCGGATACGGTATTTTTGACGCTTACGCACAATCTGTCATATTCAGTTAGCTTCTGACTTTCAATTCATGCTTCAATCCGGGCATTGTGTGGTCTTAGGCGGTAGCGGCTTTATTGGGTCACATGTAGCCGAGGCACTGCTGGCGCATGGCTATAGTGTCAGCATCTTTGGCAGACGCAATTCCAAAAAAACGAACCTGCTCCATCTTTTGGACCGCGTTCGCATTTTTGAAGGCGACTTCAATAATGAAGTTGATTTGGAGCACGCGATTCGTGGGGCAGATTATGTCTTTCACCTCATTAGTAGCACGCTGCCTGCGACATCAAACGACAATCCCATCTACGATGTAGAGGTCAATCTGATTGGCAC
>Ga0308414_1000755_pt1 | contig 21021 bp, 15 predicted proteins | sample HotsprSampleOS50_FD_205667 | JGI IMG/M metagenome (GOLD analysis project Ga0308414, IMG submission 205667) | Hot spring phototrophic mat microbial communities from Octopus Spring, Yellowstone National Park, Wyoming, United States - 20090730_OS50 ...
ATTTTTTCTCAAAAATATACTATAAGCGGTTATGTACGCGATAAAAAAACAGGAGAAGATTTACCAGGTGCCAACATTCTTGTAGAAGAAATAAAAAAAGGTACATCTTCGAACAATTACGGTTTCTATTCTATAACTTTACCAAAAGGAAATTATACACTAAAAATATCTTTTGTAGGATACAACGAAATTGTAAAGAAAATAAACTTAGATAAAGATATAAAATTAAATTTTACGCTCGAAGAAACTATAATTATGGCTAATGAAATAGTCGTTACAGGCGAAAAATCGAATAGAAATATTGAAAGCATCGAGATGAGTACTTATAAATTGCCTGTAGATATGATAAAAGAAATACCTTCGTTTATGGGCGAAGTAGATGTTTTAAAATCTATTCAATTGTTGCCTGGTGTACAATCTGCTGGCGAGGGCAATACAGGTTTTTATGTTCGTGGCGGAGGTCCCGACCAAAACCTTATATTACTCGATAATGCTATAGTTTATAATGCAGGTCATTTATTTGGTTTTTTTTCTATTTTTAATGCCGATGCAATAAAAGATGTTAACCTTATTAAGGGAGGTGCCCCTGCAAATTATGGCGGACGACTTTCTTCTGTTCTCGATATCAGTATGAAAGAAGGCAATAATCAAACGTACTGTATAGACGGCGGTATAGGAGTCATTGCTTCTCGTATTACTGTACAAGGACCAATAAAAAAAGACACTTGTTCATTTATTGTTTCGGGAAGAAGAACGTATATAGATGTTCTTACTAAACCTTTTATTAAAGGAAATTTAAAAGGAAGCGGTTATTATTTCTACGACTTAAATACTAAGGTTAATTATCGCTTTACAGAAAACGATAGATTGTTTTTAAGTGGATACTTCGGAAGAGATGTTTTTTCATTTAAAAACAAACGCGATGGTTTTTCTGTCCGATTTCCTTGGGGAAATGCAACACTTTCTGCTCGATGGAATCATGTTTATAATCAAAAAATATTTCAAAATGTTACAGCTACTTTTAGCGACTATAATTTTATTTTTGGTGCCGAGCAAGACGATTTTGAGTTTAAAATGTATTCAGGAGTTAGAGACTATTCTTTATCTGTTGATTATACATACCTTCCAAATATTCTACACACAATTAAGTTCGGTATTCAATATACTTTTCATAATATACAACCAGGAAGTGCTACGGCACGCATAGGTGGTACTAATTTCGATTCGGGCAAAATTATACGTTACTACAATCACGATGCTGCTATTTATATTAACGATGAATGGGACGTTAGCGAAAAAGTTAAACTATCTATTGGTTTACGTCCTACTTTTTTCCAATTTGTAGGACCATTTACTCGTTATATTCTCGACGATTATAAACGAGCAAAAGACACAATAGAATACAAACATTTAGAACCTATTGCAACGTACAAAAACATAGAACCTAGAATTTCGGCACGTTATATTTTAAATAAAACAACATCTTTAAAAGCATCGTATTCGCAAAACTACCAATATATACAATTAGCAAGTATGTCATCTGCCACATTGCCAACAGATGCATGGGTTCCAAGTACCGATAAAATTAAACCACAATTCTCTGTTCAATATGCAGCCGGAATATTTAAAAACTTTAACAACGATACTTACGAAACATCAATAGAAGTGTATTACAAAACTATGAAAAACCTTATTGATTACAAAGAAGGTTTAACCAGCGACGATAACATAGGAAATAACCCCGACAATAATTTTACTTTTGGAAGTGGAAAATCTTATGGAGCAGAATTTTTTGTTAAACGCCGAATAGGAAAATTTAACGGTTGGATTGGCTATACTTTATCTAAAACAACACGTTTATTTCCATACATAAATAACGGAAAAGAATACCCCGCAAAATACGACCGCAGACACGATTTATCTGTTGTTCTTACTTACGATTTATCGAAAAAATGGCAATTTGGTGCTGTATTTGTTTATGCAACAGGCGATGCTACAACGCTACCAATATCACGATTTTTTATTGAAGGCCGCATAATTAACGAATACGGAGAACGTAATTCGTTCCGTTTAGCTCCATACCATCGAGCCGACATATCAGTAACATATAATTTCCCAAATAAAGAAAAAAAATGGAAATCATCTTTAAACTTCTCAGTATATAACCTTTATAATAGAATGAACCCTTATTTTATTTACTTCGATACAGAAGTAGATCTTACCAAATATTCAATAACAACTACAGCAAAACAAGTATCATTATTTTCTATTTTACCGTCAATAACTTATAATTTTAGTTTTTGATTATGAAAAAGTACATATTTATAACTCTGGTTTTATTATGGAGTTGCGAAAAAGAGATTACAGTTGACCTTCCTAAGCCTCCCAGCAAAATTGTTATTGAAGCAGCCATCGAACAAGATCAATATGCTTGGGCATTTATTACCAGAACTGCTGCTTATTTTGCAAAAGTAGATTCATCTATTATCATGAATATGATAGTTACAAACGCAACAGTTGTTGTTAGCGATGGAGTTCAGAACGATACGTTGAAGTTAACTTTAGACAAGTACACATTTCCTTACCTAAAATATGTTGGTTCTAAGATAAAAGGCGAAATAGGTAAAATTTATTGGCTAACTGTAACTGTAGATGGTAAAACATATACAGCTGAAACAACTATTCCGTATCCTATAACTATTGATAGCCTTAAATTTAAACCCGACAAAAATCAAGATACGTTAGGCTTTATATGGATATATTTACGCGATCCCGACACATTAGGAAATTACTACCGTGGGTTTACAAAAGTTTTAGGAAAAGACAGCGTTTTTTTGCATCCATATCCATCAGTAACAGATGATAGATTTTTTAACGGAAAACCTGTAGAATACCAATTATATAGAGGTAGAAACCCTTTAGAAGACAATATGTATAATAACATGGGATTAGATTCGGCAGGAGTAGCTCGATGGTATTTCAGAGCAGGAGAAACAGTTGTAGTAAAAGTTGCACAAATAGATGCCAAACATTACGATTTCTGGTATTCCATTGAACAACAATTTATGACCGACGGGAATCCATTTGCATCACCTATTACAATTCGATCAAATATTAAGGGAGGTGCTATTGGCATCTGGGGAGGATACGGAATTGCAACAGATACGTTAAAAATTCCTAAACATGCAAATAATTAGATATGTTGATATAATTTTGCAAGAAATATTTAAACCTTTAAAATATGAGTTTCTTTTCAACGTTTAATTTCGATAATAAATCTGATAATAAAGATTTAAACAATTTACCAACAGAACGTGTTAAATGCTTAATTTTAGGAAGTGGTCCAGCAGGTTATACAGCAGCCATTTATGCAGCACGAGCCAACTTGCAACCAGTTTTATATGAAGGACTTCAACCAGGCGGACAGCTTACAACAACAACCGAAGTAGAAAATTTTCCAGGATATCCCGATGGAGTTACAGGCCCTGTTATGATGGAAGATTTGAAAAAACAAGCTCAACGCTTTGGCACCGATGTTCGTTTTGGAATGGCTACACGTGTTGATTTTTCAGGAACAATACATAAAGTATGGATTGACGATGAAAAAATTATTGAAGCAGATGCAGTTATAATTGCAACTGGAGCAACAGCAAAATATTTAGGCTTACCTTCTGAAGAAAAGTTTAAGGGAATGGGAGTATCGGCTTGTGCAACATGCGATGGATTTTTTTATAAAGGACAAGACGTTGCTGTTGTTGGTGGAGGAGATACTGCATGTGAAGAAGCATCGTACTTAGCTGGAATTTGCCGTAAAGTATATATGATTGTTCGTAAAAATTATTTAAGAGCATCAAAAGCTATGCAAAACCGCGTAATGAATATACCCAACATTGAAATTCTATTCGAACACCAAACAAAAGAAATTGTTGGCGACGAAAAAGGTGTTAACGGTGTTATATTAACAGATAAAAATGGAAATGAAAAACAAATAAATGTTACAGGATTTTTTGTTGCTATCGGACATCATCCTAACTCAGAAATTTTTAAACCATACATAGAAACAGACGAAACAGGATATATTATAACAAAACCTGGAAGTACACATACAAACGTTCCTGGTGTTTTTGCGTGTGGCGATGTTCAAGATAAACATTACCGTCAGGCAATAACCGCAGCAGCTACTGGCTGTATGGCAGCTATTGATGCAGAACGATATCTTTCAAGTAAAGAAAAATAAATTTTTAAATATTTTTAATCTTCATTAGCAATTGTCAATGCAGCATCAATATACATATACACATCTGCTGTATAACGTCCTATCGTTTTCTTTGGCGATTTATGACCTAATCGAACTACTACCATCTGTTTTTCGGGAATAATTATAATAAATTGCCCATACAACCCCCAAGCTAAAGTTATATTCATTTCCTTATATTTCAATAACCACCATTGATAACCATAAAAGTCAACGTTATTACCTTCATTATCTGTAAGATTTTTTGCTGGCGTTATACTCTGACGTATATATTCTTTATCAATTATTTGCTTATCATTCCATTTGCCTTCGTGAAGCATTAAAAGCCCTATTCTTGCAAAATCTTTTGCTGTAGCATTAAAACAACAATAAGCCTTTTCGTCACCATTTTTACTATCAAGCATCCATAAAGCATCTTTTTCTGCTCCTATTGGTTTCCAAAGTTTTTCTTGAGCATACTCACTTAAACTTTTTCCTGTTGCTTCTTTTAAAATAAGTCCTAATATTTGTGTGTTACAACTAATATATTGAAAAGTATATCCTGGTGTATTTTTTACTTTTAAATTCATCATTTGACGATACAAATTGCTACCATAATAAGCGCGAGTTGTTTTACTAAATGGATTGAAATATCTTTCATCCCAATTTAATCCACTACTCATAGTTAATAAATCTTTTATTCTTATATGCTTTTTACAAACACTATAAAACTCTGGTAAGTATTCGCATGCATATTGATCTACAGATTTTATTTTACCTTCTTGTATAGCTAATCCTACTAAAAGGCTTGTTATACTTTTAGATACAGAAAAAGAATTAGAAATCACATCTGGGCCACCATCGCCCCAATATTTTTCATACAATATCGAATCATTTTTTACAACTAAAAATGCAGTTGTTTTATATTTTAAAAACTCATCTAAATATATGTTCGTCAATTCTTTTTTATTATAAAAAGCCGACTTTTTTAAAATACTTGGATTTTCAGAAGCTTTTATAATGTTATTATGAAAAATTTTGTAATCGTATATTCCGGCAGTTTGGTAAACTAAAGCTTTTACAAAAAAACAGCCCTGTAAAAAAATAGGAATAATATATACCCAAAATAATCTAGTTTTTAATAATCTAATAAACATAGTATTCTTTTTACAAATATCCATCAAATTTTTTAAATTCCATAAAAATAAATTATTGTTATAAACTAAAAATTTTCGTTTAATTTCTTACAAAAAAAATCAATAAAATAGCTGTTATTGATGTACTTAGCAAAAAAATTACAACAGTCAATTTAAAAAATATTTTTGTAAATCAGATAGATTGAGCTATCTTTGTGCTCAATTTTTTAAATCTTGAAAAGATGATAGGAAAGATGCAACATACAATAAAAATGCCTGTTACCTTTTCTGGAAGAGGATTACATACTGGCACTTTTTGTTCTATTACACTAAAACCTGCACCAGTTAACCATGGCATAGTTTTTCAACGCACCGATTTAGATGGCAATCCAACAATACGAGCTATTGTTGAAAATGTAAGTCATACTGCTCGCGGAACATCTCTTTCTGAAAATGGAACCTATGTTCACACAGTAGAACATTTGCTTAGTGCTATATATGGATTAGAAATAGACAACTTGCTTATAGAAATAAACGGAGAAGAAGTTCCCATTATGAATGGAAGTTCTGAGGATTTTGTAAATGGTATATTGTCAATTGGCTTATTTGAACAAGATCATGCAAAGTATTTTTTCGAAATAAAACAACCTATTACTTTTACTTTTAATGAAACAGAAAGCGAATATATAATTCTACCAGACGAAGAATTTAACGCAACTGTTTTAATTGATTATCCTTCAGATTTTTTAAAAAATCAGTTTGCATCTTTGTCAAGTTTATCTCTATATAAAGAAGAAATATCTAAATGCCGTACATTTGTTTTTCTTCACGAATTAGAATATTTGGCAAAAAACGGATTAGTTAAAGGTGGTGATTTAAATAATGCTATTGTGTTGGTTGATAAAAAACTTAAAAAAGAAGAAGTTAATGCCATTGCAGATTTACTTAACAAACCACATCTCGATTATGAACCAGAATTCGGATTATTAAATCAAACATCATTACATTTTACTAATGAATTTGCACGACATAAGTTACTCGACTTAATTGGCGATATATCTCTTGTAGGCATATACATTAAAGGTAAAATTATAGCAAAAAAACCAGGTCATAAAGCTAATTTTGAATTAGCCAAATACCTATATCAACATATTAAAAAAGAAAAAACAAAACCCAGTTTGCCAATAAGCGATATATTTGTTAAACCTGTAATGGATATTAGTGATATTCAGAAGCTTTTACCACATCGTTATCCATTTTTATTGGTTGATAAAATATTAAAAATAGACGATAATAGCATAGTAGGTTTAAAAAACGTAACTTACAATGAGCTGTTTTTTATAGGACATTTTCCCGACGAACCTGTAATGCCCGGAGTTTTAATAGTAGAAGCAATGGCTCAAGTTGGTGGGCTTTTAGTTTTAAATTCAGTTCCTGACCCAGAAAATTATGCAACTTATTTTTTGAAAATTGATCAAGTAAGATTTAAGAAAAAAGTTGTTCCCGGCGATACTTTAATTTTTAAATTAGAATTAGTTAATCCTGTTAGAAGAGGCATTGCGACAATGAGAGGATTGGCTTTTGTTGGCGAAACCGTTGTTACAGAAGGATTACTAACAGCTCAAATAGCAAGAAAACAAGGAAATAAAAATAATATATGAAACAGCCTTTAGCATATATTCATCCAGAAGCAAAAATTGCAAATAATGTAATAATAGATCCTTTCGTTACCATCGAAAAAAATGTAGAAATTGGTGAAGGTACTTGGATTGGCTCTAATGCAGTAATAATGGAAGGAGCAAGAATAGGAAAGAATTGTAAAATTTTTCCGGGCGCTGTTATTTCTGCTATTCCTCAAGACTTAAAATTCAACGATGAAGATACTGTTGCTATAATAGGAGATAATACAATTATCCGCGAATTTGTTACTATAAACAGAGGCACAAAAGCAAGTTATAAAACAGTTGTTGGAAACAATTGTTTACTTATGGCTTATGTTCATGTAGCTCACGATTGTATTGTAGGTAATAATTGTATTTTAGCAAATAACACTACTTTAGCTGGTCATGTAATTATTGAAGATTATGCTAATCTTGGAGGTTTAGTTGCTGTTCATCAATTTGTTAAAATTGGATCACATTGTTATATTTCTGGCGGTAGCCTTGTAAGAAAAGATGTGCCTCCTTATGTTAAAGCAGCAAGAGAACCCCTTAGTTATGTTGGAATTAATTCTATTGGACTTAGAAGAAGAAATTTTTCAAACGAACAAATTCAGCAAATTCAAGAGATTTACCGTTATTTATATTTAAAAAATATGAATATTTCTCAAGCTCTCGAATATATAGAAAAAGAATTGCCTGCTTCAAAAGAAAAAGACGATATTGTTCTTTTTATTAGAAATTCTACAAGAGGAATAATGAGAGGATATGGATATAATCGCTCTAATGGCGATTTTTAATCTAATATGATTAAAAGTAATTTAACTAAACTAATTAAACAAAAAGCTATTGAAATTGGTTTTAATGATGTAGGCATTACTTTACCTTCAATTCTCGAAAAAGAAACACTTGCTTTACAAAATATAATACTTAACAAAAAACACGGAAGCCTAAAATATCTTGAAAAAAATGTTCTTCAAAGGAAAGATATTTCTCTTTTTTTCAATCAGGCAAAATCTATTATTATTGTTATATCATCTTACTTTCCTACAACTATTCAAGAAAAATCTAATTATAAAATATCTTATTACACATATTCTAACGATTATCATTATATAATTAAAAGCAAACTTATTGAATTGTGGAATTATATAAAAGAAATAATACCAAATGCCGAAGGTAAAATATTTTGCGACACATCGTCTGTTTTCGAAAAAGCTTATGCTGCTAAAGCAGGATTAGGTTGGATTGGAAAAAATACATTATTTATTAACTCAAATTTAGGTTCTTATGTTTTTATTGGTGGTATTGTTACCAATATCAATTTAGAACAAGACAATAGTATATGTAAATTTTGTCCTGATTCTTGTAATTTATGTTTAAAAGCTTGTCCTGTTAATGCTATTGAAAAACCATACATTTTAAATCCATCGCTTTGTATTTCTTATGCAACGATAGAAAATCACGAACCGGAGTTTCATTTTAACAATCCAACAAGATTTATTGCTGGTTGCGATATTTGCCAACAAGTTTGCCCATATAATCAAAATATTATTACTACAAACAAATGGTTTTTGCCTAATGAATACGTTTTTTGGAGTAATGAACAGTGGGAAAATATTTCATCATCTAAGTTTAAAAAAGTTTTTCAACATACTATATTTAAAAGAATTGGCTTCAAAAAATTAAAAAGTAACATCGAACACGTAAAAGTTAATTTACATTAAGTTTAATAAATGTAGTAATAATAAATAATCAGCTATTTTTGCACGATAATATTTTTAACAATTCTGCCTTCTGAATCAAAAATCTTTAATACATAATGGCCTTTTTCTATGTTGTTTAAATTGCTAATTTTTGTTTGTTTTTCGTTTATTATATTGTTTTCGAATATTACTTTTCCAACAATATCAACTAATTGTATTCTTCCGTTAAGTATTGTCGAACTTTCAATGTTTATTTCGTTAGAAAAAGGATTCGGATAAATACTTAATTTTAAAATAGAATAGTCGTTTATTGTTGATGGATCTATTACTTTTATGTAGTTAGCTAATGTTAATGTGTCGTTTGGCAATGGAGGATTCATTGCTATTAAACTTACAGTATAAATACCTGCCTGTGTGTATTGATGCCATGGATTGAATTGTGTTGATGTAGTACCATCACCAAAATCCCACAAATAACTATTTGCATTTTGACTTTGATTAACAAATAAAGCTATTGCATTAGGCAAATAAAGTGTATCGTTTATAGCATAAAAACTTGCTAATGGTAAGTTTGTAGAACTCACAATAAATCCATCTGAACTTATAACAGGTGATGATAACCCTGCCAAATTTAAGTTCGTTATAGTTACACTTGTATTTAAACCTGCCGAAGTCCATTGTACAATGTCATCTGAACCTGATGTTGTGCCAAGTGCATACATATATTCTGCTATTTCTGAATTATTATCAATAGCTTGTGCCCAATTAGCCGATACAGTATGAATGTCATAAATCGTATCTATATCATTTGCAATACCATCGTTAACAATAGACATGGTTGGCGGACTAAAGTCTATATTTACGTTTTGGGAAGTTATTTGTGATAAATTATGTGCTTTATCTGTAACTATTGAAGATATTTTAGCTGCAGGTGTTGAGATATTAATATTTTCATATAAGATATGTGCAGTAGGATTATTTGTTGTTATCGTAACCTGTGGAAAACGAGTTCTATATACTCTAAAGTTATTTACACTAAGTTTACTGTTGCCACTCCTGAATGATATATATTTCCCCGTGGAAAAAGGTGTATCATCTTTCCATTCGCCGACTAAAATATTATTTAAGTAAACAAATGTTTCACCAGTAATTCTATCGAATATAACTTTTACATTATACCATGTTCCAGCTTGAATGTTGCAAGGTAAAACTTTTTCTTGTTCGAAAACGTCGTTGTAAACTTTATAAAATTCTAATGTTTGTTGTTCAATTCTAAACCATACGAAATAGGAATTACCTCTGTTTGTTAACGATGCACTATCGGACATAAAGTGAAATCCACCTCTACGATTATTGCCGCTTCCTTCAATTTTCATATCAAATTCGTACATATAACAATTACTCAAATCTTGTTTAAGGTATGCCCATATATTTGTATTTGTTAGCGATTCGTTTGTTTGTACTAATACATTATTATTGATATTCCAAGTTCCTGTTTGAATTGTCCAAGCAACGTCTAAGTTACCATCAAAATCATCGTAAAAAAACCCTGCTTGTGCATTTGCTGTCCATTTGCTTCCATCATAATTAGCCACCTGGAAAAATCTGCGAGAAATTCCGCTTCCGTTCACATTATCTGTATCAGAAAAGGCAACATTAAAATCAGACGATTGCCAATCAATAGCAGGAACAACAGTTGTAGGTGGTGTCCAATCAATATAAATATTCTTTGCAACAACAGAAGACCAATTTTCGGCAGTATCTTTTATAATTGTGTTTATTCTACAAGCATCTTGCGAAGGCGAAGGGCTTTCATATCTTACATGTTTATTGTTTTGATTGCCAACTGTTACTAATTTTCTGTTATCGCGTAAAATTCTAACTTTAAAATCGTCGTATTGACCTATGCAACCGCCTGTTCTAAATGAAATTTGATTACCAGATGTTAAAGGGCTTGGATCTGTGTATGAACAAACAAATGTATCATTAACATATACTTTTATTTGTCCATTTGAAGGATTATAGATAACTTTAAAATCGTACCATACGTTTGGATCAATTATGTAAGTTCCTTGTGCTAAAATTCCGCTTATAGAATTGTTAGTACTTTTGTATATTTCTACATTATTGCCATCGGCACGAAAATAAACCATATAAGCATTACCCCTGTATGTTAAGGAAGCATCGGAACAAAAGAAAAAGAATCCAAAACGACGATTTGTTCCACTTCCTTGCATTCGCCCTTTATAGTGATATAAGTAAACATTTCCAGATGTTTGAGTTAAATTTGTATAAATATTAGGATTTGTCTGAGCTTCGTCTGATTGCTGTAAATACCCATTGCTTATTGACCATGTTCCGGATTGTATTGTCCACGAAGGGTGAATAGCAGTATTAAAATTATCGTTAAACATACCTAATTGTGTGTTGCAACGCCACTCTGTGCCATTATATTCTAATATTTGATAAAATGAGTGACTCACACCGCTTCCACCTGGATTGTCGTAATCGGTAAAATCTACCCAAAAATCTGTACCTCGCCAATCGTTTATAAGATTCCCATCAACAGAAATAGCCGTTGTAGGTGCAATATTGTCCACTGCTGAAGTACATGCATCTATTTTGTTTTTTGTTCCTGTTCTTATACTTGGCAGTAATCCATATAAAGTATTCCCAGGACAAGATGTTCCTCCTACATTAACATCTCTATGTCCACAAATTCTTGGTTTGCTTGCAGAACCACCACTTTGTAAAACAATTGTTGCAGACGATAAAGGATCGAAGCCGTAACGGTAAAACCACCATGCCAAAAACCTTTCGCATAAATCTAATTGAGCAGTTGTTGGAGTTGTTACATCGGCATTTCCTAAATAATTATAACCAATAGAATATGAATTAGAAGCTCCTGCGTGAGCACCTAAAACATCTCTATAATTATTTGGGTTTAAATAGTTAGGATTATGTCGGCCTTGATATAAATTACCATACTTATCTGACAAATAATTATATCCTATGTCGTTCCAACCTAATGTGTTTACGTGATAATTCCAGTAACTTCTTACAACTGCTGCACCATCTGTATAAGTATCGGGCGAAGCACCGTGATGTATTACAACATGAGTTGGGTTTATGTAGCTTACTGTATAAGTTGGATTATGACAGGCAGTATAACTACCACACCATTGACTTCTTGGTATATAAGAAGGAAATGGAGGGCACGATTTGGAATCGTAATTTAAAGGCTTAATATTTTCTGTTCTTCCAAAATCTTTAGTTTGGTCGTAATAGGCAACTCTTATTTCATCTAAACTGCATGACGAGGGCAAATATAATAAAAACTCAAGACTATCGTTGGCAGTTTCATCTTGTCCGAATAAAACATTTGTCCAATATAAACCTGTTGGAGTTTCATCGGGCGATACAAAAGCATCTTCCTCTGAAAATTTATTCCATTTTCCATTAACATTCTTTGTACGATATTTTACAATAAAATCGCCTCTACCATGATTGCATAACGGAAAATTCCAACCTATACCAAAACTTGTAAAAGGTATAGGAGAAGATAATTTGAAGTGATATAAATTACTTTCTGATTTAACAGGTTCTAAAATAGCTATTTCAACCATCGAAAAATAGTCTTCTTGCAAAGTTTTTACAACTTTTATTGATTGGCTATACAAAAAAACATTGCTTATTAAAAATATTAGCACAAAACAACAAGTTTTCATAAGAATTTTTTTTCAAATTTACACAAACTAATAAAAAAATACAATGATTATAAACCAATTTATTTAAAAGCGAAGTAGGCGAAGTCAGTAAATAAACTTTCTTCGCCTAAAAAAAGCAATGTTAGTCGTTGCAAATGTAATTATTACATTGAATTGTTAACAGTAGTTTTATATTTTGTACGTTGTTATTGTACAGTTTACATAAATTATTTTATACCTTGTCGTTGTTATTATATAATATGTTTTTTTGAATTAAATCGTACTAAGTTTTAAAAGAAAATTTCATCAACTATTTTTTAGCAATAGGCTAATTCTTTATAAATTGTATGTAACAAATTGAATATTAGTTAATTGTTTTTAAATAAAGGCTAAATATTTACTGTTAATTTTGTAAAAGGGGGAATATCTTCAGTAATCCATTGATTAGCACCAATAATTGAATGATGCCCTATTGTAACTCTTCCCAGTACCGTAGCTTCGGCATAAATAATCACATGGTCTTCAACTATTGGATGTCGGGGAATTCCTTTAATAGGATTTCCGTTTTCGTCAATTGGAAAACTTTTTGCCCCTAATGTTACTCCTTGATAAATTTTAACATTGTTTCCTATACGACACGTTTCACCAATTACTATTCCTGTTCCATGGTCTATTGCAAAATACTCGCCTATAGTTGCTCCGGGATGAATATCTATTCCAGTTTCAGAATGCGCAAACTCTGTTATAATTCTTGGTATTACCGGTATATTTAATTTATAAAGTTCGTGTGCTATTCTGTAATTTGTTATTGCAATTATTCCTGGATAACATTGTATAACTTCTTTTGTGCTTTTAGAAGCAGGATCGCCTTTGTATATAGCTTCTACATCTTTTGCAAGCATTTCCTGAATATAAGGGAGCTTTAACAATAATTGTTGGGCATATTTTTCAGATAATATTTTACAAGTTTTACAAGTTTGTAAATTCAAATCTGAACAATCTAAACAAAGCCCTCTATATATTTGTTCTTTTAATAATTCTAATACATAGTCTAAAATATTTTCTATCTTAGACTTCCAAGAAATATGAGTAGGCGAATCTCCAAAATAACCAGGGAATAAACATTGACGTATCATTTGAACAGCTTCGTATAGAGCTTTACGGTCGGGTAAAGGATGATTTAACTGATGATGATAAATTAGCGATTGTGCTGTATTAGACTCTGTAAGTTGTTTTGCAATGTTTTCTAAATCAAACTTATCGTCCATTATTTTCGTTTTTGGCTTCTTCAATCATTTTTAATGCTAATTCTAAAATAGTGGAATCGTCAATACATACAATACCGCCATCGGGTCCTTGTTCTGTATGTATGCCTGTTGTAGAATACTTATCGTAATGTGTTCCACCAAAATAGTTTTTAACAGTATCTTCTGATAAGCCTAATCTGTCGGCTATTTTTTTAATTGCTCCTTCTGGCAATGAATCTTTTATCTTTCGTAATTCGTTAAAAGTTAAAGTTTTCACTTTTTTTTGCAAATATGCATATAATTTTTTTATAAAAGAATGTTTTTTTAATTTTTTTCACTTATACTATTTCTGATAAAATAAAAAATTATCCTTTAATTAGGCTTTGCTGAAACATTATCAACAATTTGATTGTTAATAACTTATATTGTATTTTTTGCCTTAAAATGCAATGAAATTTGTATATTTGTAAAAAAAATCTTGCATTTATGATACGATATAAATCGAATAATCAGCAGAAAATATAAATGTTCAGCACTCCTTTTGAGATGAACCTGAATCCGAACAATCGTTGGGTAAAACTATCAAAATCAATTCCTTGGGATGAATTGGCAAGTATCTATTATCAATCTATGAATAGCCGCAAGGGTGCTCCTTCAATAGATGCTCGGATAGTGATAGGTGCTTTAATCATAAAACACATGCTTCGGTTAGATGATCGTGGGACAATAGAAATGATAAGCGAAAATGTTTATATGCAATATTTTCTTGGTTTATCGGCTTATACCGATAAGCCTGTATTTGACCCGAGTCTTTTTGTAGCAATCAGAAAGCGTTTAGGTTTAGATGGCTTTACTCAAATGAACGAACGCATCATAAACAAAGCCTTAGGTTTGAGTTCAGCTAAGTCAAATGTTCAAAAAGAGAAAGAAGATGAAAACTAATATCATGTCTTTTTCTCAAAAGAAAATTTTTACACATTTTTGCTTTTGAAAAGAAAACTTACTTTGAATTTGAAAAATTATTACTTAATTTGCAGTTTGAATTTTTAAGCAAACCCTAAATAAGTTTTATTTATTTGAAAGTATAAAAGAAAGGCTGTTAAGCAATAGCCTCTCTTTTGTTAATTTTTCTTAAAAATGCAACAATGTTGCAAAAATGTATTATTTTTGCAATTTAATTGCAAAATAATGAATAAAGAATATCTATCAAGAATTCTAGTAAAAAACGGACTGTCAGTTACAAAACAAAGACTAGATATTTTGTATCTTTTTTTAAAAAATAACCGTCCTTTTTCTAAAAATTATTTAGAAAAAACTTTAAAGTACGATAGGGTAACAATTTTTAGAAATCTAAATATTCTTACAAACAAAGGTATTTTGCGAAAAATATCTGAAAAAGACACTGGTATATATGTTTTTGTTAAAAGTAATGAGCGGACTTATCATTTGCACTTTAAATGTAAAAAATGTAATCAAATATTTTGCTTCGAAAATATAGAATTCAAAAAGAATTCTTTACCAAAAAAATTTAAAATTGATAGTTTAGAATTTATTGCTTATGGTTTATGTTCAGATTGTTTAGTTAAAAATTAAATATATGAAGACAAGTTCTTTTATTATTATTTCGTTATTAATTACTTATATTTCCTATGCACAAATAAAATTTAGTGGATATGTTTTCGATAATGAAAATAATCCATTAGAAAATGCTCATGTTATTGCCGTCGAAGCAAATAAAGCCACAATTACTAACAAAGATGGTTTTTTTGAATTGACAAATTTGCCAACCGGTAAAATAACTATTAAAGTATCTTACATTGGCTTTTCAAACTTCATTGAAACTTTTAATTTAAAAACAAATTTACAAGCTTATAAAATTCAACTGAAACCAAGTCCTATACAAAGCGAAGAAGTCGTTGTCTCTGGAGGTTATACTTCAAATCAACATTCAACAGCTGTGAAAATAGATGTAATACGGTTAGAATCAATAAAAAATACATCTTACTCGAATGTTGTAGAATTATTGACTCAAATTCCTGGTGTCGATATGCTAAGCCAAGGAATAGGTATGGAAAAACCCGTAATTCGAGGATTGGCTATGGACAACATATTAGTTTTAAAAAATGGGTTTCGTTACGAAAATTTTCAATATTCCCGACATCATCCGTTAGATATAGATGAACACGGAATAGAACAAATTGAAATAATAAAAGGACCCGCATCGTTAATGTATGGTAGCGATGCAATGGGAGGAGTAATCAATTTCATAAGCGAAAAGCCCGCTAATATTAACAGCTGGCAAGGAGATGTAAGTTCTACTTTTTTCTCAAATAGCATTGGATTTAATAATAATATTGGCATAAAAACTACCAGTAAAAAATTTTTTGTAGGACTTCGTTATTCTCAAAACAATCATGCTGATTTTTTACAAGGCGGTGGTAAATTTGCACCAAATACAAGATTTAACGAAAATAATATTAAACTATTTACAGGTTTTACTCATTCTTTAGGCTTAAACAAATTGCTTTATGAATATTCTACAAACAAAATTGGTATGCCCGAAGAAGATGCTATTGAAGAAATTACAAATAGAGGAAGAAAAGTAGAAGAATTATTTCAAGCTTTTAAAACTCATTTACTACAATGGCAAAATAAATTATTTTTAAATGATTATAAGTTAGAACTAAATGCATCGTATCAGAATACCGAAATGACTCATACACACCATGAAAATGAAAAAGAAATAGACTTACAATTAAACACTTTGCAGTATGAAGCTAAATTGTTTTTGCCTTCTGAAAACAAAAGAGAATATATAGTTGGTTATCAAGGCAATACTCAAATTTACAAAAACATTCATAATCCGGAAATAATACTCTTACCAAATTCAAATACACAGACACATTCGGCATTTACAATATTTAAGCTAAATATTTTCGATAATTTAACTTCTCAATTCGGTGCTCGTTACGATTATAAAAGCCTAAAAACAGAAAAAGTCGATAGCACTGGCGAGAATTACTATAGACCAGGGTTAAAAAAAATTTACCAAAAAATTAATTCTTCTGGAGGAATTGTATACAATCCTTATAATGATGTTTTTATACGTATAAATGTCTCAACAGGCTACAGAGCACCTAATATTGCTGAGCTAACTTCATACGGCAAACACGAGTTACGCTTCGAAATTGGAAATTCCGAATTAAAACCGCAGTCATCGTTAGAATATGATTTTAGCATGCACATACATAAAGCCAATATGACATTCGATATTTCTGCTTTTTACAATAATATTAACAAGTTTATTTACATAAAACCTTTAGGCGATACTACTTCCGATGGCTACTATAAATATCAATACAAGCAATCTGACGCTTATTTATACGGAGGTGAAGCAGATTTGCATATACATCCGAAAAATCACAACTGGATGCACTTTAAAACAGCTTATTCAATGGTTTACGGTTATAAAAAAAGCGGAGAACCTTTGCCTTTTATTCCTGCCCATAAACTTATAGGCGAATTAAGATTCAAGAAAAACAAAATAAAATCGTTAAAAGAACCTTTTATAGAATTTAGCGGTACATACCGGTTCAAACAAAACCGTATAGATGAAGAAGAGACCCCAACAAGCGATTATTTTATTTTAAATGCCGGCATTGGGTTTACAGTTTTTACTATGAAACAGCCTTTGATTTTAACTTTCAATGTTAACAATGTATTTGATAAAAAATATATAGATCACTTATCTTTACTTAAAGAAGTCGGATTATTTAATCCTGGCAGAAATATTGTCGTATCGCTTAAATATAAATTTGGAAATAATGTCGAAAAATGAAAAATATGCTAAAAAACAATTGTTCCTATATTTTCGTTGCCATTAAGAATTTGAAACAAATTACCTTTTTGATGTATATTGAAAACTATTATTGGCATATTATTTTCTTTGCACATTGTAAAAGCTGTTAAATCCATTACTTGCAGATTTTTTTCGTATGCTTCCTCAAAAGTTAGCTTATTATATTTAATAGCATTTGGATTTTTCTCGGGATCGTCGGTATATATTCCATCAACCCTTGTACCCTTAAATAAGGCATCGGCTTGAATTTCTATTGCCCTTAAAGCTGCTGCTGTATCTGTTGTAAAATATGGATTACCCGTTCCGCCTGCAATAATGCAAACAACCTTTTTCTTCAACAAATTTATAACCTTGTCTTTACTATAAAGCTCGCCTATAGGTTCCATTCTAATGGCAGTAAAAACTTTGGCTTCTATACTCTCCGATTCTAAAAAAGATTGAAGTGCAAGACTATTTATAACAGTGGCAAGCATTCCCATTTGGTCGCCTTTCACTCTATCGAACCCTTGTTTCGTCCCTTTTAAACCTCTGAAAATATTACCACCGCCAAGAACAATAGCTACTTCAACACCTAAATTTAATGCTGATTTTATCTCGTTGCAATAATGATACAAGGCTTCGTTATCTATACCATAATTTTTGTCGCCCATTAGCGATTCACCACTTAATTTTAGCAAAATTCTTGAATACTTTTTCATAACTAAAATAATTTTAACACTTCTTGTTGATCAATCGGAAATTTCTTTGATATTAAAAACTTTCGTACTTTAATATAACCTTTTGTTTTAACTCCTATTTTATTTTTCATCAAACCAGCCATAAGCGATGGAATACTACTAACTGTTTTATCTACTTTAAGTTCAAGTAGTATAGGATACAACTGATTTGATTTTGCCGGAATTCGTATTTTATTCAGTTTATTAACTTTTCCAATTTCTTTATCATTCAATAAAATATCTAAATTAATTTTTGATATAGTGAAACCAAAATTATTAGGATTACTTACCGGAACAGAAAACTCAATATTAGCTTTATTTTCTCCAACATTTACTAAACGGTAATTTTCAAATTTTCCTATTTCTATTTTCTTTATTTTACAGGAACTTACAAATATTATGATTAAGAAAATATAATAAAATATTTGCTTCATGTTTTGCACTATTGAACAATAAATGAACTATAACAATTTTTATAAGAAAGCCCTTTTATTTGTGATAAAAACTTTAAAATTGCCTCTGTAGTTGTAATTCCCGATTTAGCTGCTTCGCCCAGCCGGTCAAATTTATATGCGTTGTACAAATAGCTTCCAATTGCTACTTGATAAGTTTTTGTTTCGTCGAGTAAATTTCCAGATAAATCGTAAAGTTCTATTCTAAATATTTTTTTGTTTTCGTTTAGCCACACTTTTGAAGTAAAACCAGAAGAAAAAATGTCTAACTTTCCTTCTTTTTCGTATCCAAAATTAATTATTTGACGCAAATTTTCTGGTTTCATCTTACATACTAATAATTCATTATCAAACGGATCGAGTTCGTATATTTGTTTAATTGTAATATTTCCTTGTGGTATCATCGAGATTCTTATTCCTCCGCTATTTTGCAATGCAAAATCTGTCTTTAAAATTTTTCGGTATGCATCTGTCATCATACAACCTAATGCTTGAATTCCAATAACAGAATCGCTTGCATAACCTATAACTTTCAAAAATTCCTCATTATTGTTGTAAAAATTAACCTTATTAAGAATTACACTATCAGGGTTAATGTTTTTAGTTATAGGAAGTAACGTGTCCCATATTGTAATAATTTTGTTATTATTTACTTTAACTTTCATCACTCCAAGGTATTTTAAATAATTCTCGGCTTGTACAATGGCTACGTTATTAATTTTTTTCATTGGTTGAATTTTTTTATGAGAATGACCTCCAACAATAGCTGTAATGTAAGATGCTTTTGTTGCTAATAACGAATCTTGTTCATAACCCATGTGCGAAAGAACAATTTTCACTGGATATTTTTTTAACTTTGGTAGCCATTTTAAAGCAGTCGTAATGCCTTGTTCAAAAGCAAATTCTTTTACTCTGTCGGGATGAGTATCGGGATAACCATTTGCACTTACTTGAGTTAACCCAATTATAGCAATCTTTACACCTTCAATATCAATTACGTCATAAGGTTTTAATTTGGGAAAATAATCAGGTTGCTTAACAATGTTAGCCACTAAAACCTTATGGTTTAATTCTTTAATTCTTTCAGTTAAAACCTTACCACCAAAATCGAATTCATGATTACCAAGAGTAGAATAATTTAAAGGCAACATATTCATTAAATCAATCATCGGAAATCCTGGTTTCGGATGTCTATCAACAATAGGATTGCCACTAAAAATATCGCCTGCCGACAAAAACAAAACATTTTTATTCTTTTGTTTTATATCTTTTACTAAAGTTGATAAGAATGGAAACTGGTCAATTTTGCCGTGCATATCATTAACGTACAGTAAAACCAATTCTACTTCCTTGGCTTTTTGAGCAAAAGCATAAATTTGTATAATAAAAACTATCGAAATAAATATCAGTTTCATATTTTAAAAATAATCATAATACTGCCAACAAGCAAAGCTACAATAATTTTAATTCCTTTTATAATAAAAAATGATTTTTTATCTTCTGCAAGTAATGGTATTCCTGCATGTCCTTCCTGAACAATTGAATTAGCCAATAGAATGCTAAATGGTATAGCTTGTTCTATGAATAACGAAAAAAATAATAAATGTGGTCCAGACAAAGGCAATAAACCTACTATTAAAGCAAATACAAGCATTAACCAAATATTTTGATTTACAAATGCTTTAAGCAACAGATAATGTTCTATTAAGTGAACAAACAAAATTGTTGCAAATGTCCACAAAAACAGTTTAATAAAATGATTTTTAAGAACATGATTCCATATATGTTCTATTAAAAAATGTTCGGGCACAGTAATTATAATAAAAACGCTAATTGCAATCATTATAATAAAAGAAATAGACTCCAACGATAATTCAGAATGCGAATGTGCTTCCGTACCACGAGAAGCTAAAAATGTATTAATAAGAAATAAAAACATTATTCCTAACAACAACGCTCTTTGAAAAGTTATTTTTCTTAATTGATGAGTTATATTTATCGAAGGCTTACAACAATATTCATCATGTATTTGTATTTGATGATTTTGTGTCGGTTTTTTTACAGTTTTAAAAAGCACAAATAAAGCACTTACTAAAATAGAAATTATTGCTAAAAACAAAATTAAACGAAAACCAACATCTGAATTAGTAGCAAATATAACAAATGCTTCGTCGCCAAACGAGGCTATTGTGCCAGCCAATAAAGCTGCAAAAGAAACAAAATTATGTGTGTATAAAGAAACAACCGCAAAAGCTCCTGTACAACCTGGTGTTAAACCTAATAATGTCGAAAAAAATACTTGAAAA
>Ga0308414_1000756_pt1 | contig 21000 bp, 14 predicted proteins | sample HotsprSampleOS50_FD_205667 | JGI IMG/M metagenome (GOLD analysis project Ga0308414, IMG submission 205667) | Hot spring phototrophic mat microbial communities from Octopus Spring, Yellowstone National Park, Wyoming, United States - 20090730_OS50 ...
GGGCATCGGTACCGTAGAGGACATCCACCCGTCCCCCCCAGTCCCAGCCGCAGCCGTTGGTCCGGGTCACCTTTTCCAGATAGAAATTGAGCTGATTCATCTGGAACTCGCGGTCACGATCGTTGAAGGTGACCACCCCGTTGTAGTTGTCGGCCGGATTGTTGGCCACCACACTGGCCCCGCCACTGATCCAACCTCCGAACTCCCAGCCGCGGCAAGCCAGAAAATGAGGTGTGGGCAACTTCCAGGGATCCTTCGGCCGACACGGGTCGCAATAAAGGAAGTTGAACGACCGGCAAGTCGCTATCGAACCGGTCTGTTTTTTCGAAGAAGTTTGAGTCGCATGTCCCTGGACGTTCGGATCGGGGACCGGTGTTAATAGCCGTGGTTCCCTTTGATTGTCACCCGCGGTTCGATCTGGCCCTGTTGCCGCGAGAAACATGGCATGGGAAATATCGCCGATTTCCTGGTCAGTCGGAGGACCATTGGCCTGCAGATCCTCTTCACTGGGTGCAGAAAAAGCTGGCGGATCTAACCAGAAACCCGTTTGGCGAACACTATTTGGTTGCTGTACAGGTTGAGAATCCAATAAATCGAACGAGCCGGAAGTCACCGTCTCATGGACGTCTCTGTTTTGTGTGTATTCTGCGCTCGACGAATCTATTGCCAAAGTTTGTTGTGGATTTCGAAGAGAATTGGATGCCACTCCCTCAATGCGCGGCAGGACAGAGTGGGGGGGGCTTTCGAGACGCGGAGCATCCGTTTGTGTCGTCGCTCCGGCCGAGCCTGGTTGATTTCCTGTGGGAGACGATCGAACACCAAAAGAACCGAGGGCCAACGTTGGCGACTTGGTGTCGGCAGCGAGGGACGGGGGAATGCCTTGAATGGGTTGACGTGACTTCGTGCGGCGATCACGCAGCTCCTGGAAAAGGAGAATAATCCCCATCGCAACAAGTGCAGCAACAAATAGGTAGTTACGGATTGTATTGAGCATGTCTGCCTCCCGGCATGGCCAAAGCTTCCTCTTGGTTCCAAGCTCTCATTTTATGACGCAGTTGGTGATACCATGGGAGATTAAGCTCTTGACTAATGACTGTGACCAATTGTTTGTGTTAAGAGCTGCTTGGTTGGCCGAATAAACGCATGTTTCCCAAAGTTCGTATCGGGAAAAATGCGACCATGTGTTCAGATCGTATCGAGTGTTTTGAGCGATTCAACTCTTCGCAAAGCAGGCGTCGTACCGGATGTAGGGATTGTCCGAATTTTATCGCCGCCCCCATGACTGCATACATATCGACATAGACAGATCGGGAGCATTTCGCTCGTTAACACGAGATCGGTAAAGTTTGCGTAATCGTTAGGGGTTGTCCAACAAAAAACCCGGCAGCAGTTGCCACCGGGCTTTCGCGATTTTCAATTTCTTAAGGATCAAGGACTCTGCGGGAAACCTCCCTCATACGAGGGGAGGCAATTCGTACCCTTTCCGGCGAGGTCGCTCGACATACGAAGACTTGTTGGCCCCCTCGTGGTTGGTGAATCGTTCCTTAACCGGATCCCAGCGGAGCTTAAAGCCCACCTCTCCGACCTCACGGACGATATTCACCAGGTAGCACAGCGTTGTCGAACGCTGACCGTACTCGATGTCGGCCGTACATTTCTGCCGGGTCTTTACGCATTCAATCCAGTTGGCGATGTGGTATTCCGTTTCGGGACGGGTGATCGGCCCGGGGTAGTCGGGCGATTGCAGCAACTCCTTGGGATTGGTGGCAATCTTATTCCTATTAATCTCCACTTTGCCATTTTCGCCGATGAAAATTGCCCCCAGTCCAGGTCCCCAATCACCATTCAGATGCAGCCTTAATTCCGTACCATTCGCATACCACATTCGCACCTTGGCACGTGGGCCGACGACGGGCCGGGCGAGGCGGTTGAGGTACTCAAGATAAGTTGGATCATCGTCTGGAATCGTCTCGAACTTGCCGCAGGGTTCCGTACGAACAGGTTCTTCCAGAACCATCTCTACAGGCCCGGTTTCGTCAGTACCGAGTGCCCGTTGAATTTGATCGTAAGAGTGGGTGCCCCAACCAGTCACTCCATAGCACAATCCGCCACCGTCGTAATCCCACCATCGCTCCCATCCATGATGAAGTTCAGGGTGATAAGGCCGGAAAACCGCTTGATTTGTCCAGACGTCCCACCAGTTCTCGCTGCCTCCTTCGGGCATCGGCATGGGAGGCTTGTTTGGCCATTGTTCGGGACCGACGAAATTGGGGGCGATAACAGTCGTGATCTTGCCGATGGCTCCTTTTTTTACCAGGTCGCTGGCCCAATTGTTAATCGGCATCGATCGCTGCTGTGTACCGACCTGGGTGACACGATTATACTTGCGGGCGGCCTGGACCATGTATCGACCTTCCCGAATCGTCAGGCACATGGGTTTCTCAATGTACGTATCCATGCCCATTTGCATGGCATGGATTGTGATCCACGCCCGGGCATGAGTCGTGGTCTCAACCATGACGCCGTCCGGCTTTTCTTTTTCGATCATGGCTCGAAAGTCGTCATATCCCGCCCAATTCTGGTCCTGCCCGACGTCCTTGATAAATCGGTCAATCGCCGGCTTAAAGCAGTCGCTCACGGCAACGATTTGCATGTCCTTGATTTCCCGGGATTCATTAACGATCCCGCGTGCTCGCCCACCAAGCCCAATGATGGCGACCTTAACACGTTCCGAGGCCGGCGCCTGTCCAGCCAATCCCAGGGCGCGACTGGAAACCAATGCGGGCAAACTCAGTGCGGCTCCCAGTTTCAACACAGAACGACGTGAGATTTGCGATCGGTTCATGGTTCGACTCCTCCTGGAGACCTAAAGGGCACAAAAGCACTCTCGTGCTCAACAGCACATTCAACCGATAACCGTCAGAAGCGTAAAAAAACTCTGACTGCCCAATAGCATAGTTGATTTGGCTGCCGATTCCAACTAGGAACCGGTTTGGCAAAAAGGGGACGCACCGGTAGATGATTAGACCTGGCAAGAAGAACGATTACCCGGCTCTTTTTTGCGAGGGCGAATCGCGATGCGCCCCTACATCGCATGGTTATGACTGACGGATATCGAAGCACATCAGTACGTCGTGGGCACGACGGTATAGCTTTCCGTCATGGATGACGGGGTGCGTTCGATTCGGCATTCTCTCGGTAGGTGTCTCGAACGTCCCTTTTACTTGCAGGCCCTTGGGGTGGGCATCTACCAGCGCGACCAGAGCGTTCTCATACCGGGCGTAGAGTTGCCATCTGCATAGAGCACTGAGGCGGAGCCTTTGCCAAGGGGTTCGGCCTGCCACATGATCTTGCCGGTGACGAATTCAATGCAGGTGAGCGACCCCGCGTTGTGCCCATGTCCACCGTAGATGTAGTCGCCTACCATGCCCTGTCTGAAAATTGTCTTTCTCTGATTTTGGGGGAAGGTGATACTCACTTTAAAGAGTGTCTGGCATTGTCAATGTTTTGAGTATAGCGTTCGGATCACGGAGGACACGCGGATGTTGTGCTTGATGCTGACGAACGAACAGCGGGATTTGATCAAGGAGATGTTTCCACCACCGGCAGGAAGGGGACGCCCACGGAGAGATCCACGGATTGTGTTGGAGGGGATCCTCCGGGTGATGCGGACAGGGATCCCCTGGCGGGACCTGCCAACGAGGTTTCCCCGAGGAGCCGTTGGACCACGGTTTAGGCCGGTCGCAGGGCGGTTTTTCCAGCAAGATTCACCTGGTGTGCGACGATAGGTGGAAACCCACTCGCGGCGAAATGTGATTGATCGTTTGGTAACGACACTCAAGGAGATGCGTCGGATTGCCACGCGGTACGACAAGCTCAATACCATGGATGAGAATATGATCTGTCTCTGTTTTATCGTGATCTACTTACGCTCTCTATCCAAACGATCCAAACGCCAATTTTCAGACAGAGCTCAGCGAATAACGCGCTCGTTTCGACGCTTGTCAGACTGCCATCCAGACGGGTCTGTCTCAAATCAACACCGTTCGCCAGAACCAGCTCAATAGCCTGATGACCCTCAACTTTCAGATATTTGAAAAGGCGTCACTTTTGCCCGCGTAGGGTATAAAGTCTTTTCTGTCAAGACGAACGCAGGGTGAACTCCAGCGGCTACCCGTATTGATTTTTCTAAGGAATCTCCTTACATTCGCGGTTGTTGCCTGGGGTACGCAAAATGGAATTTATTGAGCTTTGCTTCATTGCCCATCTCGACGGGGCCAGTTCATTAGGGCTGCCATTTTTGGGGGCGACACTCCGCGGGGCTTTGGGCTACGCGCTCAAAGGCATCTCCTGCCAGGTGAAGCACGGACAGTGCCAGAAGTGTCTCCTCTCGCAGGTGTGTCCCTACACATGTCTGTTCGAGGGGCTCCCGTCTCTCGACAGGCAAATTATGCGAAAGTACCCCACGGTCCCCCAGCCATTCGTGCTGGTTGTACCGCCGATTGGTTCTCCCCTTACGAACGGAAAACTAACCTGGGCCGTCCGTCTTTTCGGTTCTGCCTGCCGTTACTGGCCGTATCTTGTTTACGCTTACCAGAAGATCGGCGAACAAGGGCTGGGAAAGAACCGCGTCCGTTACGCGATGGAGCAGGTTATCGACCCCATTTCGCACCGTGTTGTTTGGAAGGCAGAAAGCTCGACTATCCACGAGCCGCAACCGTCTTGCATCAGCACGGTCCATGCTCTTCCGGAGGGCAATTGTACCTTGCGTTGGGTGTTTCATACGCCTCTCAAACTTCGTCTGGACGGGGAAAAACTCACCGGTTTGGATCTGGTTCTCGCGGGACGCCGCCGGTATGAGATCATGCGTTATTTTTACGGATCACCGAACGATGCCGCCCCAATCGATGAGCCCCGTTTTGACGAACGCGACTTTGTGACCCACGACGCGAGGATCAAACGCTGGGATCTTCGCCGCTTCTCGGGACGTCAGAAGCAACTTGTCGAGTTCTACGGATTGCTGGGAGAGATCGTTATCGAAGGCCCCTGGGGCTTGTGTGGGGCCTGGCTGCCCGCTGTTTCTACGCTTCACCTTGGCAAAGCCATCAGTTTCGGATTTGGTCAAGTCACATGGGAAGTTCTGTCATGAAACCGACATCGCAACTAATAAGCCGTACTCACCTCTTGGCTGCCGCTGGATTATGGCACGACTTGGGCAAGGTTGGCGAACCGGCTGATGCCAAACTTGATTCACATGTCGCCAATCTCGATCAAACATTGTGTCCAACAGGTCCTGATGGACATTACACCCATCGGCACGTCCTTTATACAGCGCAGCTTTTTGAAACGGCCGTGTCCTCTGGTTGCACTTTTGGAGGTTTATGTCAGGAGGCCCTGTTCCGTATTGCAGCTTCCCATCATGTGACGCTTCCAGGCTCTCTTGACGAGGCCATCCTCAAGAAGGCCGACTGGTTGGCCAGTGGTCACGATCGTCGTCGGGCCGACGTGGAAGATCCCAGGGCCTTGGTGATTATGGGCCTCAGACCAATCACAGCTTCATTGTCGTTGCCGCGCAAATCAGTCAGATATCATTTTCCCAGGGACTCTCGCATGGGAAGAAAAAAGCATCTTTCCGGCTCCCGCGATCACCCGTCAGGAATACGCTCAAGCCTGTACCGAGCTGTGGAACATTTTACTGCAGCACATTCCTATCTCAGCTTTGGATCCAGGGGAATATGTCGAACGGCTTCAGGCCCTTTGCTATCGCGTGTTGCATGCCATACCAGCCAGCCGGCAAGTGGGGCAACAAGCCGATGTTCCGCTCTACGACCATAGTCATTTGACGGCCGCATTCGCGGCCTGCTTAGGATGCCTCTATGAACCTCAAACCACACAGGAAACGAACCCAGACCGACTGCCTGGACGATATCGGATTCTCCAGCTTGCTGTCGGCAACATTCAGGCGTTCATCGTGCGGTCCGTGTCGCTTCTCGATGCTCCGATTGGCGAAACGGCAGAAAAGGGCATGGCCCGTCGCCTCCGCGCTCGGTCTTTCTTTGTCAGCCTCCTGACCTGGCTTGCTGCCAGACGGGTGCTTCAGGCCGCTGGGCTCCCGATGGTTAACCTGATCTTTGATGGCGGCGGTCGGGCCATCCTCTTACTCCCTGACCACGAACCTGTCTTGGACCGGGTCAGGGAGGCCCTCCGTACCATTGAAACCTGGTTCGCAGACACACTGGGCGGCCTCCTCCGTTGGGATGTGGCCTGGAGTCAATCCCTCATTGACGCCGACTTTGCAGCGGAACGGTTTGCCGCCACGTACCGTGAGGTCACGCACGGCCTGGCTGAGGCCCGTTACTCCGGATCATTCCCTCATCTCTGCGATGAGCAGGGTTGGAATGAACGGGCCTGGGTGTCCGATGAATTGACGATCCGTGCGGACCACAAAGATTTTCAGGATCGCTTGCAGGAGGTCGGCCGTTTCCTTCCCCGGGCAAAATATCTTCGCATTACAGACGGTCTATCCTCCACCGAAGGACCATCCCTCGAGATCTTCGGTTATACGGTCGAGCTTCTTGATCGCCTGCCGCGAAGTGGCTTGGTGTATGCCCTTGATCTCGCGTATTCCCAACGGCTGGATCAGCCGGTGTGGCTGGTAGGCAGCCATGTCCCGGTAGCCAGTGCGGAAGACCTCCAGCGCTTGGCAGCCGACAATCCTTCTGCGGAATCGGACAGCTCCGAGCCACTGGAAAAAGGGGACATCATACCTTTCGAGGAGCTGTCTCAATTGAGCGAAGATGAACAGCGAAGGCCACTTCCCTATCCGATGCTCGCTGTCTTGAAGGCGGACGTCGATCATCTTGGCTTGCTCTTAAGCTTTGGCCTTGGCAGGTCAGTGTCCTTTGGAAGGCTGGCTGCCCTGGCCAGGAGTCTCAACCAGTTCTTCAAAGGGTTTTTGAATCATAAGATCGCTCAATGTTATTCCCACATCTACACCGTCTTTGCCGGTGGCGACGATCTGTTCCTCATTGGTCCTTGGTTTGACATTGTTCGCCTGACGGGGGACTTCCATGACTGGTTTACGCGATTCACCTGCGGCAATCCGGCGATCAGCATTTCGGCTGGGATCGTCTTTGCCCAGCCGAAAATCCCCGTTCGTCATCTCGCCCACGCAGCCGAAACGGCCCTCGAAGAGGCCAAGGACAGCGGGCGTAATCGTGTGACGTTCACCTCGCAAACCATGCCATGGGATCTTTTCAAGGATGGAGTACGCTTTGCTCAAGATCTCCGAGCGTTGGCCAGGGCGAACAACAGCCATTCCAGGCCGGTGGTTTCAAGTGCGATGCTTTACCGGTTCTTACAATATGCCTGTATGGCACGTCGCAAAGAGCAGAAACATGGCCAAAAGCCGAGCCTGGCCGATCTGAAATGGCGAGCACAAATGAGCTACGACATCAGGCGCAACCTGCCCGATCCCAATTGGTCTCAACCCGCGGTTAAGCAACTCCACGAATCACTGGCCAAAGTTCAAACAGCAGAAGATGCAGCAACTTTGTATGTTGCGGCAATGTTAACCTTGTATTCCTTGAGAGGAGGAAAATCATGATGACACCTCACCCGCAGAGCAACAGGGGCCAGCCGAGGCCTCTGGCAACTCCCGTTCAAATTCTTTTCGATCCCCAAAAAAGCGACACCGAATTGTTCGACACCCTGGCTGAAAAGCAGGCCGAACAGCTCGAAATCAACTCGAGCCAGTTGCGTCGGTTTTTCGGCGAGCTGAAGGACCTCTATCGCCAGTGGCGGTCGGTCGTGGCCAACAGAAGCGACGAAGAACGCGAAGTCGCCTATCGAGAGAGGTTTGAACCCCGTTTCAAGATGATCCGCAGCGTGTGGTAGCGAGGACGATCAAGTATTTGGAACACAACCGGTCCCGGATGAACTATCCGGAGTACCGGCGGCAGTGATTGCCGGCGACGACGGCGTGGATCGAGTCGTTGGTCAAGGAGATCAATGCGCGTGTCAAGAGGACGGAGATGTTTTGGAACAATCCGGAGGGGGCGGAAGCGATCTTGCAGGTCCGCGCGGCGGCTTTTTGCGACAACGACCGCCTGGTGAGGCACCTCCAAACCCGCCCCGGTTACCCTTTCGTCCGCCGCCCCAGAACGCCCGTCTTTGCAACCAAAAAATCCAAAAGCTGACGTGCACCCGGCACGAAGTCACCAATAAACTTGCATGTACGCCCCAAAAAAGATTGGTCGGGAGAAACTGGGACTCCCTTCACGGGACCGGGCGACGACGGCTGCGACCGCCTTTGTATATAGACTGGCTTGTGAATGGACCCAAGGATAAGACATACAAACGCGATTCGACCTTCAGCGAGTTCCTGGACAATGTTTTTTCCTTGCTCTTCACTTGCTACGGCGTTAAGATAAATCAGCGTTAACCCTCTCGGCTGTAAATGTAAACCTACAGTCTGGAGAACGGAACGTGCTGACGCCAAGTCCAGAAGGGCACCGGCTAGGTCGTCACATCTAGCTTCACCAGATAATTCTTCGAAATCTTCGTCCGCCTTTTGAACAGCAGGGCAAGTGGGTAGAAGTTCTTTTTTAAATTGCTGAACGGGTTCATCACATGAGTCACTTTTCAGGGCTTGCTCAACCCAGCTTGAAGGAAAGGCTTTATCTATTTTTTCCTGGATCGAAATGCCGGGAGTTACAATTCCGCGAACAGCCCAGTCAAGCACCTCACTGATGAAAGAAACCATGTATAGTGATAGCTCATTGTCCGTCTCAACGTTATACCTTCCGGCGATTGATACGCGAATAGGTGTACCGGAGAAATCTCGCCGGGCAGAAGGCAGCGCGCTGAGAAAAAACTTCAAGTCACCATTGGCTTCATGTTGGAGAAGAACTGTAGGAAACTCGAAGTCTGTCCAACGGCGATACTGTTCCCACCAGCAATCCTCGGGGAAATGCGGAAGCCAAGTATAATCCGACCGAAACCCGCGGGTATTAAGGTAAAGTTCCATTTACCACCAGTCCCACTGCGAGATGAAAATCGCCGAATTTTGGTCTACATAATTGTCTGGACACGAAAAACGATTCACACACTTCTAAAACAGGCGTCTCTTTTCAGCGTTTAACTGGCTTGCAGAACGATATTAACGACTCAGAAAACAACACCGCGTAGGGTTATCGTCCATATACCGATCAATATCACCCAGCTCGTTGAGTCGTTGGAACAACGTTTGGAGATATCCCTGTTCGGTTTCAGACAACACTTCAGTCGTTTTCTTCAGGGTGTCGATTTTACTGAGATCCCCAGTTACCCAGGCCCACAGCCAGGACAATCCACCGGTGGGCCGCAAAGATGTTGTCAAATCTTGCAAACGGCTATAATAGAGCTGTAAGGCCTTACTCCGCTCGGTCTGCCACTTGACGAAGTTGTAAGCGATGAGGCGAATCAAAATATCTGCCATTCTTGGAACGCGCTTATAAGGGGGTCGAACCCGGTAACGGCAGTGGAGATAATAACCATCGTCTTGTTTTTCCCACTTGCTCGACTCAAGTTCCACACACCCAATGGAGTCGATCGCACAGTAAAGTACTTCTGCCTTCTTATACTCACTCCGTGCTGTCTCCATAATATCCCCATACAAATCATCAACCCGTCTGCGGAGCTCCTTGGGAGTCTCTCGCAGGCGGGTGGTTCTCCACAGATTACATACTCCACTTCGCGGTTCGTCTTTTGGGGCCGCAGCATCTGGAAAATAACTTTCACACTTTAGTGGAGCTAAAACCAAAATAGCCGGTACCCCCATCGTGCGTTTTAGGTCGTTCTCTATCGACGGCAATTCCGCGATCAACTTACGGTGAAGTTCAGCCCACTTATTTTGAGAAAGATGCTGACGGGCATACTCAAGTACATAATCAGCGACTGATTCCAGAAAAACTTTGCGAGTGTGGTTCTCAAATTCTGCGCGACACTTCGCCCATTCTCGCACAACCTCTCTCACCTCTCCGGTTAACAAGAGATGTGGCCAGCTTCCGCGGTGAGTATTATGATTAGCCTCCATCAGAACAGTTGCGTCAATCGGCACCGCCAGTACGGAGCTGGCTTTGATATATTCCAGGACTTTCTGCCAATTGACGCCGTCTGGCCGACGTGTTGGATCGAGCCAACCGCCGGGAAAATCAACGACATTAATCTCGGTTTCATAGCCTGGCACGCGGGGATCAAGCAAAAGTTCGTATACAAACAGTTCGCTTGTTCCTCGAATTCCCCCAGGGTCGAATGACCGCGATCGAATGTGGGCATCAAGTTCGCGCCGGTTCAGACTTACCCTCTTCTCTGTGGTGGTGCCATGAGGCACTTTAAGCGAGATGTTGGTGCCTGCAAAACAATCCTGGCCCGCTTCCAAGAGAGCTGTGATCAGGGTGGTCTTTCCAATTCTCGAAGGTCCCACCATGGAGATCGTAAACCTACTATGAGAATCTTTCGAGCTCATAATCTTTCCGTCTCAACCTAAAGGGATCTGAACAATAACGAGGCATCTGCTCCCAACAGAGCATCACTTTCAGACTTTACTTCATCAGCTAATTCCTCCATCAATTTCACATGTTCCCGGATATGTTGTAAAATGGCACTGCTCGGATTGATCCCAGAGAACTTATTTGGAAATATCGAATCACGATAGCACCGCACGAAGCGGCTGAACTCTAGCTCCGACTCCTGGGAGCGAATAAACTGATCCTCAAAAACTGCCAGAACAGTAGCGTACACGAGTTGAGGCTGGTCTGCGCCCGCGAGAAGAATCTTGATAGATTCGTAAACGGCTTTTCGACCTGCTGACTGAAGAAAATCCAGCAATATCGCGACCGGTGAGTCAGGACTATCTGTCAGGGCCAAATGTGCTTCGCTGCGAAACTCGTCGAAGAGAGCCCTAATCTGCCCCCATAGCTGGGGATACACGAGCGTTCGAAACTCAATTTGCACTTGCAACAATTGGCGCACAGCCTGGGCCAGTGTTGGACACGGCTCAGGGGCCTCCTCCAAAAGGGTCTGTAAGATCTGCAGTCTCTTTTGACCATCGCCATCCGCCGGAAGTAAATTGCCCAACCGTTTTGCGAGAGTTTCGCCTACCAAGTCCCAGAGTCGCCTCAAGTTACGCCGGAGAAGGTTGTCGAGAGTGAACAGCTCGCGAACCAGCTTCGTGCGAATGTGGTGAATCTCATCGACGATGAGTTTCTCTGGATAGATGTCGACCTTTATGCGACGCTGCGCATTAGCCATCCACTGTTCTGTGCCAACATCAAACGCGGCATCTATCCAAGCGTTAAGTTTATGGTTAGATTCTTCCAATGCCGCTTTGTACTCTTCCGTAAAGCCGCTTAGCCGCCCTCCATCGTGGTTTTCCTTTGGCTGGATTTCGTCGATGAGAGTCTGTAGATCGCCCGCAAGATCTTTACGAAGTTCCTTCGCCATTTCGCCGAGACGTTCAATTTCCGATGGCACATAGTACTGAGTGCGGAGGTCTCTCAACTCACCAGCCAGAATGTCAAGCGATTTTTTTATCTCGTGAGCAAGTATTCCGGATTGGCGGTATAATGGGGCCACAATCTGTGCATCCATGGCGGGAAGGCGCTCCGCCAGATGCTCAAGAATCGGACTCATCACGTTTTCAAAAATAGCCTTCGGATCCTTGGTATCAGCCTTCAGGACAGGAAAATGCTTGTCTTTAATACTTTCATTCGCCTTGACAAGAATATCCTGTTCAAGGCTTTCAATTTGCTGTGCGGAAACACCACCGGTGTTGATAACGATCCAAACGAAATCACGCCGATAGGAAATAGACCCCCGAGCCCGATCCAAAAGGTTGGCGAGATTTCCATCTTGCTGAGACCAATAGCCAAGCCCCTCAACGGGTCGTTTTAACCACAGAACAAAATCGACCTCGTTTCTTAAACCTTGAAGATGCCTATCCTCAGCCTCCGGAGTTAGTTCACCCAGGCCGGGGAGGTCAATCAGGCCCAGACCCTCGACCTGGGTATACGGAAACGGGCACTCAATACGCACGTCCTTCACCGCCAGATAAAGTCGGGGAGAACGATCATCGGACGGCGGAGGGTAGGCAACGTACTGGCGTAACTGATCCAAAGAAATCTCGCGCGGTGCTGCATTGAGCAGATGTTCATATGTCGGTAAAAATCTTTGCATTTCGCGCAACCGCACCAGAAGAGTTACCTTCGCATGCTCCCCGCGATCGATGGAACCGGGGTCAGGATACTTATAACCCCGAAAGTTCTCGAAAGTGGCCGGAGCGGGGGCCAACCCGAGCGCGCTATGATACGGAAGCAGAACTGAGTCGCGGAAACTCTCAAAAGTGTGAAATGTGATGACGGCTACGGATTGTCGTGAGTTGTGTAGAATCCGGCTTCGTACGGCTGTTACTGGAACGCCGCTTCCGGTGGGAATCTCCTTATCAGTCAAACCAGATACTGATTGCAGGAACGTGCTCTTTCCGACACGTGCTTGCCCAGTGACACAAATATTTACTGTGCCACGCGTCAATCGCTTAGAAAAAGTATCAAAGTCGTCAATCAACCGCCTTAACGGCTCACTGAACCGCGAACTTAGCGTCTTAAACTTTTCCCGTACCCCTTCCGGAAACGTTGGGTCTGCATGCAATTTCTCTATCGCCTTGTCGGTCGCAGAAATCTGAGCTTGCAGTCTTTTCAGGAGCTCAATGTGATTGCTTATTCGTGGAGCGCTTGCAGATCGGGCGTCTAGCACACGCTGAATTTTCGATGCGATATCCCCTACAAGCTCGGTAGCCATAATTCCCCTTTCCTTAAGATCGTCGACTACCTCAAACAGCCATCCGCCTGCTTCCGTGTTACAGGAGTCGATAGCAGCAGAACCAACGTCAAACACCATACTATCGACATTGCAAAAAGTCAATATCCAAGCATCTCGAGTTCACCCAATTTTGGCCTCGACACGGGGGCTCAGCAAGCGTTCTAGCCAATGTGCTGAAGGAATGAAAGGGTACAAAACGCCAGCGCTGAGAGCACCGGTTCGTCCCACTGGATAAATCTTGTTCGAAGCTCATGTGCGGGTAAGGTGACGGCAGCTATTTCCCCGATGCTCGAACTACTCAGGATCCCCAGCGGGGTAACGATCGGCGAAAGCGCCACCCACCGAATTTATTTCGTGACGCCGACTTTTTTCCGTCGAACCTTCAATTCGAAGAGAGCTAGACACAGACCCGTCTCCGTCACCTCGGACAATTGCCGAAACGGGTTACTCACCTTTCGATTGGCTGGCCACGTAGATCAGCTTATTTCTTCACCCAAACCCAAATCCTCCCCAACGAACGCTACGACACTGGGTGAACTCCAGCTTCTTCATCAGGGCATTGAATGCAACCGTTACTGGTCCCTCGTCCTTGGTCATTTGTCCTGTCGCAATCGCTTCTTCATCAGGACATTCAGTGCGAGAAGGACGAATGACAAAGGGACAAATGACAATTCAGTCGCAATCCCTTCTTCATCAGGGGATTTAAAGCGACGATGAGACCCCTGTCGGAGGGGCACACTCGTCGTGCCCGCGGATGCGGGATGGATCATCAAGCGTTATTCAACGGACCCGAGAAGCGGGTCCCTCCGAAGCGCGGACCTGACAAGCAGGTCCCTCCGAGAGGCAAAATTGGGGGAATTGTGCGGCACTGAAACGCAAAGGTGTAACTCACACTCCAGAATCACCTTACGCCACGCCGTGCACTTCCGATCTAACGAGTGCAAATATACGACTCAATCGAACATTGCTTCGACGAACGAATTGGCGTCAAAGGGCAGGAGATCTTCCGCCTTCTCTCCGACGCCGACAAACTTGACGGGTAACCCCATCTGCTGACGAATCGCCACGACGACCCCTCCCTTTGCCGTTCCGTCGAGCTTGGCCAGCACCAATCCCGTGCAATTCACGGCATCACGGAAGTGCTTGGCCTGGCTGATCCCGTTCTGGCCGGTCGTGGCATCCAGGACGAGCAGGACTTCATGGGGTGAATTCGGGATCTGTTTACCCAGGACGCGATGGATTTTGGACAATTCCCGCATGAGATTCTGATGGGTTTGAAGGCGTCCGGCCGTATCCACAATGCAGATTTCAGCCCCGGTCTCGAGGGCTCGGCTTGCCGCGCGATGGGCCACAGCAGCGGGATCGCTACCCTGGACCCCCGTGACGATTTCGACTCCGAGCCGTTGTGCCCAGATACTCAATTGCTCTACGGCGGCTGCCCGAAACGTATCGGCTGCCCCCAGGACAACACGCTTGCCGTCTGAGCGAAACATATGCGCCAGTTTGGCAATTGTCGTTGTCTTGCCACAGCCATTGACACCACAAACCATAATGACCGTTGGCCCTTCGGCGGCGAGAAGGATGGGAGATTCCGGCTGCTGCAGAAGCTCTTTAAGAGTTCCCTTGATCTCTTCAATCGCCTGCTCCCATTCGATGACCCGATTCCGATACTTGTCGCCGACGTGATCGACGATCTGTTGCGCGGCCTGAACACCCATATCGGTGCGGATCAAAACCTCGAACAACTCGTCGAGAAACGCCTGATCGACAAGCCGCCCCTGGGTCTTAAACAGGTCACGAACGTCCGTTTTCAGGAGTTGCGCTGTTTTTTTCAACCCCTGTTTGATGCGGTCTAACAACCCCATGGTCTATCGATTCTCCCAGCAAAATACTTTGCCTATTCGCATGTTTTCATATCGCCGTGCTTGCGGTTTCTGAATCCGATTGTCTGTGAGATACCCTAAAACCGTGACTGTTAACGCCCTCCACAAAGACCGGCTAACAGGGATTTATCGCAGTAAACCAGGCGTCAAATTTATCGCTAGTGGCTTTCTCCTGAGTGCCGATATCGTGACAAAGCTAGGAATGACATGCCAGCACCTACGAGGATTCGACCGAAGTGCCGTGATGCGACGCAATATCGCGATAAAGTCGATCGAGGATCCCGTTGACGAACTGCCCTGATTGCTGGGTGCCAAACAGCTTTGCCAGCTCCACGGCCTCGTCGATGACGACGCGCGGGGGCGTATCCGAGTAAAGAAGCTCGTAGGCTCCCAGCCGCAGAACGTTGCGATCGGTGATCGCCATCCGCGAGAGCGACCAATTCTCGGTGACTGCCGCCAGTTTTGCATCGAGTTCCGTTTGGTGAAGCCGCACCCCGGCCAACAGCGACTGCGCAAATGCGACCAATTGGGGATGCCGCAGCCGACGTTTGATCAAATCCTCATCCCAGACGGGGCTATGCTGAGGATTCAGATCGTCTTGATAAAGGACCTGAACCACGACAATCCGTGCGTTTCTGCGGTCAGAAGTGTTTCGTGGTCTCGGTGTGCTCACGATCTCCCCCTCGGTTCCCCTGGTATGTTCTGGCCACAGTTGCCGTCCGTCGGTGTCGCGCCAAAAACCCGATTGATCTGTTGCAATAATCGCACCATTTCCAACGCGGCCAGGGCACATTCCGCGCCTTTGTTGCCAACCTTCCCCTGAGACTGATCCTTGTTCCGAATAATCTCGGTTGGCGCGGACCGGGCCACCGCTTGAGCCACCGTATTGCAGGTCAGAATTCCGAAAAGGACGGGAACGCCGGTTTGAGACCCAATCTCGGCGAGTTGAAGGCTCACTGCCCGATTGATGTGCTGATCATGGGTCGTTTCCCCTTTGATCACTGCGCCCAGGCAGAGGACGGCCAAATGGCAGCGAGCCGTGGCCAGCCGTTTTGCTATTAAGGGGATCTCAAATGCCCCGGGGACCCAAAAAACGTCGACATCGTCCGGAGCGACGCCGGCTGTTGTCAACGTCTCTAGGGCACCTCGCAAAAGCCCCTCGGTGATGGTTTGGTTGAATCGCGAAACGACAATCGCAAACCGGCCCGACGGTAACGATTCATCGCCGGCAAAGACCCGTCCAACCGGCATTCCGACAACAGATTCCATAGCTCGCTGCTTTCTCCTCCCGTCTTATTGCCCATTTCGAAGATCAGGAATATGCCGTGATAGCATTAGGGATGGCAGGCCTTTTTCATCCGATCAACGCATGTTCATTGACATGAGGAACTCGGCATTCGTCTTTGTCTTGGCGAGACGGCTCACCAGAAACTCCATCGCGTCGGGCGCATTCATTTCATTGAGGACCCGCCGCAAGACGCAAATACGGCGATGTTCCTCGGGGTCCAGGAGCATTTCTTCCCGTCGCGTTCCCGAGCGGTTGATGTCGATGGCCGGCCAGATGCGTTTATCGACGAGTCGGCGATCGAGGACAATCTCCATGTTGCCTGTGCCTTTGAATTCCTCAAAGATCACTTCGTCCATCTTGCTTCCGGTGTCGATCAGGGCCGTGGCGATGATGGTCAGCGAGCCGCCTTCGTCGATCTTCCGCGCCGAACCGAAGAATCGCTTGGGACGCTGCAAGGCATTGGCATCGACGCCACCGGTGAGTATCTTCCCGGAGGCCGGGCATTCGGCATTCCAGGCACGGGCCAAACGTGTGATCGAATCGAGGAAAATAATCACATCCTTACCGTATTCAACCGTCCGCTTGGCCTTCTCGATCACCATCTCCGAGACCTGGATGTGCCGCGCCGGTGCTTCGTCAAATGTCGAGCTGATGACTTCGCAGTTTCGACCTTTGACCTGACGCTCCATGTCGGTCACTTCTTCTGGGCGTTCATCGATCAGGAGCATGAAAACGTAACAGTCGGGGTAGTTCTTGAGGACTGCCTTTGCCATCTTTTGCAGGAGGATAGTCTTCCCGGCACGCGGCGGACTGACAATCAGGCCCCGCTGTCCAAATCCCACCGGGGCAATCAAATCAACGACCCGACACTCGATTTCGTCGGGCGTTGTCTCCAGGATGATCCGCTTGTCGGGATGGCATGGGGTCAAGTCATCAAACCAGATCTTCTTGGAAGCTAGATTGGGATCCTCGTAATTGACGGCTTCCACGCGGAGGAGGGCGAAGTATCGCTCATTCTCTTTGGGGGGACGGATCTGTCCGGAAACGGTCATCCCGGTGCGGAGTCCAAAACGGCGGATCTGGCTGGGAGAGACGTAAATATCGTCGGGGCAGGCGAGGTAGTGATAGTCGGGGCTACGGAGAAAGCCAAATCCGTCAGGCAAAATTTCGAGAGTTCCTTCCCCATACATCAGGCCGCTCATCTTCACCCGTTCTTTAAGAATCCGGAAAATGAGGTCCTGACGCTTCATCCCGGCGATTTCGGTATCGGAGAGGTTTTCTTTCCGTGCCTCTTCGATCAACTCCGCCATGGAGAGGCGTTGAAGCTCTGCGATATGCGTATCGCCTGACTTTTTGATCTCTTCGAATTGTTTGACTTCTTCCTCAGACTCTTGATCTTCAAACCGCCCATCGACCAATTGTTCGGCAATCGAAAGGGGTTCGTCACGATCTGGTCGACGGCGACGGCGAAAACTCTGCCGCGACCGCGATAGAGAATCACCCCGTTGACCGCCGCCGTTACTCGTTTGGTTTTCAAGATCGGACGACGTTTTCACATCGCGTGACTGAGACATCGTTGATACTCCTGAAAAGTCAACTCTCCTGGTTGGCACACGAACGGTGCACTTGAGGTGGGACACCGGAAAGGACTGGATCGCTCCAACCTTCCCAAAACACTCAAAACTAGCTTACGAGGACCAGGTCACATCCATCCCATTTTTGAATGCGACCACACCGTGGTGTATGTATTTTAACGCTTCTGCGAGTCAAGGACACGACATCAATCAAATCAGCCTAATATTTGAACGATTCAACGTACTATCGTTGTGAGGTCACAAAACCTCACCACATGCTCATTCCCTGCTTATTAAACACCCCAAAAAACCTTCATCTCCAATGATGAGGCTTCGTACGTGGAGTTTCCAGCATTTCAAACGTATAAACGTCACAGACAGGGCGACTGTTTCAGGTGGTCCACAATCCGCGCAACTTGGTTTGTCGTTTGTTGCCAATCGGCCGAATTGACGATCACAAAATCGGCGCGAATCTTCTTGAGATTTAAGGAGATTTGCGCGACCTCCCGGCTAACGATCTCGTCCGGCCCGAGGCCCCGCTCCGAGCCGCGAGCATAGCGTAAATCTTCGGACGAGTCAATATAAATCAGTCTGTGACATAGTGTACTCCAATTCGCTTCCAAGAGCAATGGGGCGTCGATGACAAACGCCCATCGTCCCGCTGCCGCTGAGCGCTCGATCATCCTCTCTAATTCTTGCCGTACCAAGGGATGTAACAGGCTTTCCAGCCAGAGTCTATGGCGGACAGCGTCTGGGGCAGTTCCGAAAACCCGCCCAGCCAATCGTCGCCGATCGATTCTGCCTGCGGAATTGAGAACATCGGCACCGAAGTAATCGACAATTTGGTCGCGAACATTTGGCGTATCGAGAAGCGCATGAACAACGCGATCAGCCTCAAAGACCTCGGCCCTATGGCGTTCAAATTCCCGGGCTACGAACGACTTTCCGGAACAGATTCCCCCCAAAAGACCAATGATCCACATCGGTAACACCTGCCTATCAGAATACACCCCACAAACGGGGGGTATCGGTTCGCTGCGTCAAATGATCCGTATCCTTTCTTATGACAGCGGTTCGAGATCAGCCCAGTTCTTGCCCCACGCAAGGTCAACTTTGAGAGGTACACGTAAGGGAATAACATTTTCCATCTCATCACGCACAATGGCCGCCGCGCGGGGCAATTCTTCTTTGGAGCATTCAAACACAAGCTCGTCATGCACCTGAAGGATCATCCTGGTCGGAGACGATTCTTTCTGCAAACGACTATGGACCCTGAGCATGGCTAGCTTGATAATATCCGCCGCTGAACCCTGGATAACAGTATTGATAGCCGTCCGTTCGGGCAGGTTGCGTTGACGGAAGAATCCCGCCCGGATACCCGTAATAGACCGCTTCCGACCGAGGATCGTCGAAACGTAACCCTTACGACGGCAGTCATCGAGGACTTGAGCCAGGAACCGATCAATTCCCGGATAGCGCGCGAAGTAGGCGTCAATGAACTGGGCGGCTTCGTCTTTTCCGATGTGCAATTGCTTGGCCAAGCCAAAAGGCGTTTGGCCGTAAATGACACCGAAATTGACCGTTTTTGCGCGCCGTCGCATCTCTGGGGTGACCTCCGCAAGTGGAACCCCGAACACCTCGGCAGCGACCGCGGCGTGAATGTCGGCGTCTTCTTGAAAGGCTTTGCACAGCCCCGGGTCTTGAGAGTAATGCGCCAACACCCGGAGTTCAATCTGGGAATAATCGGCGGAAAGCAGACTCCAGTTTTCGTCGGGTGCCACAAAGGCGGAGCGAATGGCCCGGCCTTCGGCTGTCCGAATAGGGATGTTTTGCAGGTTGGGATCGCTGCAGCTCAGCCGCCCGGTGGCCGTGACCGCCTGGTGGAAGGAGGCATGGACCCGGCCTGTCCGCGGGCAGATCATCTCCCGCAGGCCGTCGATGTACGTGTTTTTAAGCTTGGCGTATTGCCGATACTCGATGATCTTGGCCGGGAGTGGGTGTTCCAGGGCCAGCTCTTCCAGGACCTCGGAATCAGTGCTGATGCCGGTCTTTGTCCGTTTCGTGCTCGGCAATTTCAGTTGATCGAAAAGGACTTCCTGGAGCTGCTTGGGCGATGCGATGTTGAAGGGCTGACCGGCCATTTCGTGGATCTCACGTTCCAGGTTGATCATCCGCTTTTCGAAGTCCTGCCCCAATTCTGCCAGCCGGCGCTCATCGACACGAACGCCGAGATATTCCATCTCGGCCAGGATTTCGATCAATGGGACCTCCACCTCGCAAAATAGCTGTATCAGGCCGTTCCTTTCCAGTTGAGGCAACAAGGTCTGCTTCAAATGCCAGGGCAAAATAGCGTCTTCGACAGCATATTTAGCAATTGCGGAGACGGGGACCTGATCCATCGTTTTTTGCTGCCTCCCCTCGCCGATCAGCGATTTAATCTTGATCGTCTCATGACCAAGCAGGCGGCTGGCAAGCTCGTCCAAGCTGTGGGAACGTGATCCGGGCGAGAGGAGATAATCTGCCAGCATGCTGTCGAAGTCCACGCCTTCAACCTTGACACCTGCCGAGCGGAGGACAACCAGATCATATTTGAGATTTTGCCCGATTTTCTTGACGGCCCGATCGGCCAAAATTGGCCGGAGAATATCGAGAACCTCCGACTGCGGAAGACGAACCTCCCCCAAAGGTGAACGAATGGGGATGTAGTAACCTTGATCGGGGCTTACAGCAAGAGAAATACCCACGAGGTCTGCCCAGCGGGGGCGGATGTCGGTTGTCTCGGTATCGACACTGATTTCCGAGATTGTGCTCCACTGAGTGACCAGATCCCTGAGCTGTTCCAGCGATTCGACGATCGTGGTGCGGTACTCAATTTGTGCCTGTTGCGACGGTGCGGTTTTCTCCGGCAACACCTCATCGAGTTCACTCACCAGTCTCTTGAATCCAAGGCGATGACAGAGGTCGATGAGGGCATCCCGATCGGCAGGCCTGGGACGCAGCTTCTGCCAGTCAAGGTCCAACGGAACATCGCGGCGCAGTTCCACAAGCTTTCGAGAAAGGATCGCCTGCTCCTTGTGCGAGCGGAGGCTTTCCACCCATGCTTTTCTTGGGAGTTCGTCGAGATGTTCAAAAATGGAGGTCAGGCTCCCGTATTTTGTCAACAACTCGCTGGCTGTCTTGGGGCCGATCTTTGGAACACCCGGGACGTTATCACCGCTGTCGCCCACCAGGGCTTGAAAGTCAACCACCTGCTCCGGTGTGATTCCCCACTCTGTCAGCAAGCCAGCACGGTCGAGGATGGTTTGTTTGCGCAGGTTGAGAAGTTTGACGCGGTCGCTGATCAACTGGCGGCAATCTTTGTCGGACGTGACCAGGACACATTCACCACCTTCCTTTT
>Ga0308414_1000759_pt1 | contig 20974 bp, 21 predicted proteins | sample HotsprSampleOS50_FD_205667 | JGI IMG/M metagenome (GOLD analysis project Ga0308414, IMG submission 205667) | Hot spring phototrophic mat microbial communities from Octopus Spring, Yellowstone National Park, Wyoming, United States - 20090730_OS50 ...
TAGAAAGAAATAAAAAATTTACAAAATTTTAACTCTACTTGAGACATTCATACACAACGTAGATATAAATTATAATCAAAAATACCCCTTTTTAGAGGTTACCGTTAAATTTATCTCAAAAGAGGAAGTGTATCTTAAGAAAAAAATTTTTCTTGAAATCTAAAAAGACAAAATTGTAAGTTCTATTTAACATGGATAAGTTACATCTACTTCCCAAAAGAATTTTATTTTTGACCATTGCACTATGGTTTTTAGTTCCTGTATTGTTTAATTTCTTAGTGGTTCAACTTAATGAAAACTTACTTTATAAATTATTACATAATTCAGAAGAACAATTTATCTTTCAGAACTTTCAAAAGACTTACAAAACCTATATACTTATTTTAACGATAATTTCTTTTTTAATTCCTTCTCTTATAGCTTTCTGGTATTTTCTTCCACCTCATTTATATCTTCTCAATCTATCTAAAAACTCAAAGTTGTGTTTAGAGAGAATTGTAAACGCCCCACTTTTTGACAGTTTAGTGAGTATTATAGGCTGGCTTATTGGTGCCATAAATATTGTATTCTTACATATAAAGTATCCTTATTTAGATATGCAGTGGGTACTAAAACAAAGCCTATTTACTTTATTTGAAATTATTTTTTGTTTTAGTTTTGTCTACTATACATTAGAAATCTATAATAGAAAATTTTTATTTCCAAAAATTTTTTCAGAAAATGAGATTTTAAAAGTTAAAACTATCTATCCATTAAATATTTCACAAAAATTAATAATTTACTATCTCAGTATATTTGGAATGCCTGCCGTACTTTTAACTGTTATTGTCTTAAATCTTATCAATAAACAAGAAACTTCTTTACTAAAAAATTTTTTATATATAATACTTTTATTTGCTATAGTTACTATTATACTTACTTATTATTTAAAAGAATACTTTTTACAACCTATTCAATCTCTCCATAAAACTACACGAAATATCATACAAGAAGAACTAAAGGATAAAAATCTAGTGACTACTTCAGATGAACTCGGAGTTTTAACTTCCTCTATAAATGAAATGATGGTAAGTTTAGAGGAAAAAGAAAAAATAAAAGATACCTTTGGAAAAGTAGTGGATCCAAAAATAAGAGATTTACTTTTACAAAATAAAATTTACTTAGGTGGACAAATTCAAGAAGTAACTATAATGTTTACAGACATTCGAGGTTTTACAAAAATTTCAGAGTCCTTAGAACCAGAAAAAGTAGTTTTTTGGCTCAATAAATATTTTCAAAAAATGGAAGAATGTATCGTAAACAACAAAGGTATTATCAATAAATTTATAGGAGATGCTATTTTAGTGATCTTTGGGGCTCCTATTCCAGATAAAAACCACCCCAGCCAGGCAGTTCAAACTGCACTTGATATGAGAAAAGCCTCTATAGAATTAAATCGTGAACTTCAAAACCTAAACTTACCTGAAATTCGTATAGGAATAGGAATTCACACAGGAGAAGCTTTAGTAGGAAATGTGGGATCTTACACTAGGTGTGAATATACTGTAATTGGAGATACTGTAAACATAGCTTCCAGAGTAGAAAACTTATGTAAAAAATTTAATGTAGATTTACTATTTACAGAAGAAACACAAAGAAGACTAACTGGCTACAAAACTAAAAAATTAGGTGAATCCCAAATTCGTGGAAGACAAGGAAAAGTTTCACTATATACTTTATGAATTCTTTAAGTAAACGTCAAAAATTAGGTTACTTATTTTCAATTCTACTCATTTTATTTTTTGTCTTTTTTCCTAAACCGGAAAGTTTAAATCCGAAAGGATGGAAAGTAGCTTTTATAGCTTGTCTTATGGCAAATTTTTGGATAACAGAAACAATTCCTATTCCTATTACTGCTCTTTTTCCTTTAGGTTTTTTTCCTATTTTAGGAGTAGCTAATATAGAAGAGTCAGCAAGAGGTTTTTCTAACCCATTAATTTTTTTATTTTTAGGTGGATTTTTTTTAGCTTTAGCTATAGAAAAATGGAACTTACACAAAAGAATAGCACTCAACGTTTTAAATTTCATAGGAACTAGTCCTAATAAATTAGTATATGGATTTTTTACCTCTACTTCAATCATTAGTATGTGGGTAAACAACACTTCTACAGCTATGATGATGTTACCTATTGGGCTATCTATTACACAATTTATGGAAGAAAAAAATGTATTTCACACTGAAAAGAGTAAACATCATTTTATCACTTGTGTTTTACTCTCAATAGCTTACGGAGCTAGTATTGGGGGAATATGCACTCTCATTGGAACTGCTCCAAATATTTTTATGGCTGGATTTGTAAAACAAAACTTAAATATAGAAATAAATTTTTTATCATGGTTAAAAATCGGGATCCCATTTTTTTTGTTTTCTCTTCCAACTGTACCTTTTTTACTTTTACAAATATTTCCAGTCTCAAAAAATATAAATTCTACTTTTGAAAAAAATTTTATTCGAGGTGAATTACAAAAACTAGGCAGTTGGAGTTTAGCAGAGAAATATATAGTCGTTGTTTTTTCTACTGTAGTAGTTTTATGGATTAGCCAACCTATATGGAAAGATATGTTTCCAGTTGTTTCAGATGCCTCTGTTTCTATATTAGGAGCATTAGTTTTATTCTTTTTACCTGTCAAACTGTCCACAGGAAAATTTGTATTAGACTGGCAGGCTACAAAACATTTACCTTGGGATGCTCTCTTACTATTTGGGGGAGGTCTCAGTTTAGCTACCCAAATAGAAAGCTCTCAACTTGCTAAATGGATTGGTGTACAATTGATTTTTTTCAAGGGCTTACCTACTTTCTTACTTGTATTTTTTGTAGTAATCGCGATTATTTTTTTAACAGAACTGACTAGTAATTTAGCAACTACTGCTACTTTTTTACCTGTTTTAACGACGCTAGCTCAAACTCTGGGAGAAGACCCTTTAAATTTTATCATCCCTGCAGTTATGGCTGCAAGTTGTGCCTTTATGCTGCCCGTTGCAACTCCCCCAAATACCATTGTCTATGCCTCAGGAAAGTTAAAAATCCAAGACATGAATAAAATGGGACTAATCCTAAATCTAGTTTTTATCTTTTTTATACCTATTGTTTTTTTTATTTTTAAAAATTTAATGTAACTAGCATATTTTTTGCAATAGAATTTATTAAAGAAAACTTTCTTTTGAAAGCTTTTTATCATTGTAGAATTAAAGCTTAAAAAAAGACTGTGATCTTTGGAAAAAAAAATATTACAATAAAAAGGGAATATCGTATGAGTCAAAATGCACGTCAAGAAGCAATTGCTCGAATATCAGATCAGATCCATGACAATTCTGAATATGATTTTCGTCAAACTCCTGTCCAAGAACTATTTGGGAGTAAAGTTTTTAATGACAAAATCATGCAAGAGCGACTTCCTAAAAATGTTTATAAGTCTCTCAAAAAAACAATTACAGAAGGAACACCCCTAGACCCTGAAGTAGCTGACATAGTAGCTAATGCTATGAAAGATTGGGCAGTTGAAAATGGAGCTACTCACTTTACCCATTGGTTTCATCCTCTAACAGGGCTTACTGCTGAAAAACACGACTCTTTCATCAATCCTACAGATAAAGGAACTGTAATCTTAGAGTTTAATGGAAAAGAACTAATTAAAGGTGAGCCTGATGCTTCTTCTTTTCCTTCGGGTGGGATTCGAGCTACTTTTGAAGCAAGGGGATATACTGCTTGGGATGTAACTTCTCCAGCTTTTATAAGAGATACTACTCTATGTATTCCAACAGCTTTCTTTTCCTATACTGGAGAAGCACTAGATAAGAAAACTCCACTTTTAAAATCAATGGATGCCTTATCTACACACGCTCTACGGATTCTACGTCTATTTGGAAATAAAACAGCTACTAGAGTAACCACTACTGTAGGTCCTGAACAAGAATATTTTTTAATTGATAAAAATTTTTATAATCTTCGTCCCGATCTAATAGCCACAGGTAGAACAGTAATTGGTGCAAGACCCCCAAAAGGACAAGAATCAGAAGATCACTACTTTGGTTCTATTAAGACTCGTATTTTAGAGTTTATGAAGCAAGTAGAAGCTGAGCTTTGGGAACTTGGAGTAAACGCCAAAACTCGTCACAATGAAGTAGCACCTGCTCAGTTTGAAATTGCTCCTATATTTACTACTACTAATGTAGCTATGGACCACAACCAATTAGTAATGGATACACTTAGAAAAGTTGCTTCTAAAATGGGCCTCACTTGTCTTTTACATGAAAAGCCTTTTAAAGGAATTAACGGAAGTGGAAAACATAACAACTGGTCTATGGCTTCTAACGATGGACACAACCTTTTAGATCCAGGTGATAATCCCCACGAAAACGCTCAATTTTTAGTTTTCTTAGTAGCTGTTATTAAAGCAGTTCACAAGCATGGGGATCTTTTACGGGTAGCTATCTCCAATCCTGGAAATGATCATCGCTTAGGAGCAAATGAAGCACCTCCTGCTATCATTTCTATTTTCTTAGGAGATCAGCTTACTGACATCATAGAACAGTTAGAAAAAGGGGAAGCTAAAAGTTCTAAAACTGGAACTTACATGGAAATAGGGGTAACTACTTTACCTAAACTACGAAAAGATACTACAGATAGAAATAGAACTTCTCCTTTTGCTTTTACTGGAAATAAGTTCGAGTTTCGAGCTGTTCCTTCTTCTATGTCGCTTGGAGGACCAAACTTTGTATTAAATACCATTGTAGCAGAATCATTAGATGAAATAGCAACTGCTCTTGAAAAAGAAATGAGTGGTGGCTTGAGCTTAGAAAAAGCAGTACAAAAAGTACTTACAGAAACTATAAAAGCTCACAAAGCTATCATTTTCAACGGAGATAACTACTCGGAAGAATGGAAACAAGAAGCAGAGAAAAGAGGTCTTCCCAACTTAAGAACTTTAGTAGATGCTCTTCCTCACTTTATTTCAGAAAAGAGCATAAAATTGTTTGAAAAATATAAAGTCCTTTCCAAAAGAGAAATAGAGTCTAGATATGTAATTACTTTAGAAGCATATTGTAAGACTATTAACCAAGAAGGTCAAGTCTGTCTAGATATGGTTCGCAAGAGTGTACTGCCTGCTTGTATCCAATATCAAGCTGAATTAGCTAGTAGTATAAGTACTACTAAATCAGTTCTATCTAATGCTGACCTCTCACCTCAAATCCAACTTTTAGAAAAGGTAACCAGTTTAATAAATACCCTCAAACAAAAAGCAGATGCCTTAGAAGATGCTCTTGCTCATGAGGCAAGTGGAGATGTTTTAGCACATGCTAAACACTACCGAGATGAGGTTATCCCTGCCATGAATGAAGTAAGAAATGTAGCAGATGAACTAGAAACCCTCGTAGATGATAGAGTTTGGCCATTCCCAACTTACGCAGAAATGCTCTATATCTACTAATCCTTTTATTAAAAGAAAGGGGTTATTTCCCTTTCTTTGTTTTTTTAAAGAAAATCTTAAAAAGTATTTGCTTTATAAATAAAAATTCTATTTGTTTACTATCATTGAGGTAAATATGACTCCTGAGACTGCTATAACTACTTTTATCAATTGTAAAAAACAAAATCAAGAAATTCCTACAGAAGTCATAGAGTGTATTCGTGGTTATAAAAAGTGGAAAGAAAATTCTTTAATTGCTCTATTAAATGCGTCGGGATATTATCCTGATATTCTCCTTGAGACAGACATGGAAGAAAATATAAACAAGCTCTTAGAAGAATATAAAAAAAGAATTATTCCTAGAGTTATTTTTTAATGGAAACTGAGTTACCTAAAATTTTATATCAAGAAACAAATCCTTATGGCTCTATGACTGCTTATTTAGAAGATGATGGAAGAACTATCTATTTATATCTTCAAGCTGAGCAGAACCCTGAACTTGATATGATGGCAGTTTGGGTACAAAATCGCATCCCTGCTCCTAAATTTAGAGAAGTTGAGGAATTACAAAGAGGAATTGCCCCCATTCTCTGTGCGGATGAAATTGACCAACCCAGCTTAGAGCCTCCTCCACTAGAAGATATACGTTTTATATGGACAGAGGAGGGGGATGGAGTAGCTCTCTTTTACAGAGATGAGTTAATTTCTTTTTTACCTCCTTGGTCGGGCATAAATGGACTACATGGTTACTCCAAGTATTGTATCAAAGAAAGTCTTACTGCTTATCCGCTTGGAAACTCTCAACATGGAGTTATTGCCCAGAGAGTTCAAAGTTCTAAAGACTACTGGGAATTTAGAGCTGAAAAAGATTCGTGGAAAAAAATCCAACAGAGAAGACTTTTGTATTTAGAAGAAAGACTTGGAAAACATATTAAATATTGGTCTGCTGATGGAGGAAAATTTCCACCCCTAGCTATTGCTAAATTTTATCCAAATGACTATCCCGGAGTTGTTGTTTACTCTACTATTGGGATGAGTGCTCAAAACATGCCTACAGTAGAACTGTATCATAAAAATTATTTAAACTATTCTAGGATTGAATTAGCTATAGGAATTCAAATCTCAGAAGAAGACAATACCGAATCATGGGTTCCTCATGCTTTGGGTGAAATTATTAAATTTCCTTGGAATATGAGAAAATGGTTAGGAGAAGGACATAGTATAACTATGCCAAGAAGAGATCCCAACTCTTTGTTAGACTTTAGATATTTTTTTCTCTCAAACCAATTTCCTTCCAAAAAAGAGTGGGAACAACCACTTCAAGATACTTTATTTGCTGAGAGTGGTCAGCCTGTAAAATTTCTTTTTTTACTTCCTATAACAGAGGAAGAATTATATTATGTTCGCTCGAAAGGTGCAAAAAGCTTTTTAAAGCTGATCTCTAATGAAAAAAAAAGTTGGGTACATGATTCACAAAGAGAAAGTTTTATTTAAAAGTTTTTTTAGAAAAATAGACAAGATCTTAAAAATATTTACCTATAATAAAAAAGGAGCTTAGGCTTCTATGAAAAAATATATACTTACAGATCAAAAGACAGTTACAAGTATTTTAAACCGACTAGTTGGCAAACAAATTAACTCTGTTACAGAAGATAAAAAGTACGTCATTACAAAAGTTCTTGCAGAAAAAGATTTAAACAATTCGACTAACGTCATATTAGAAGCTGTAGATGGAGAAATTCAAAAACCTCAAACTATGGTTTCTATCATGAAAGAAAACAAAGTGGAAATTCGTCTTAAACAAGAAAATCCATATAGAAATGATTTATACACTGTCCTTGAAATTATCATAGAGCCTTTAGAGAGATCCGCTGCCCGTGCCACTATCAAAAATATAAAACTTTTTAACTTACATTATTCTCCACAAATTGATTTAACTTCTGTTTTATCATTGTATGGAAAAACTTCTATTATTACTCAAACAATCCAACAATTTCAAATTATGCTAGAAACTTCTCTCAATCAATTTGGTTACTTTATAACAAAGGTACAAGTAGGATTTTATTATTCAGCTGACACACCACTTTTAAATGCTCTAGCAGATGCAAAAACTGCTTACTTTATGAGAGATGCTTACAAAAAACAATTTTATACAGAAAGAGGTTTTTTTAATCCAAACTTAAAATTTAAACCTCAAGTAATTGACTCTATGATCCAAGGACATTTATTAGAAAATGTAAAGAGTATTCTTATTGTCCCATTTTTTGGAAATGGAAATGTCCTTTTAGGATATGTAGAATTGCATTCTTCCTTACCTAACTTAGGAAATGAAATTCTCACTAAAGAGATTGAATCAGCTAATGGAATTGGACCTCTTTTAAATTTCATAGAATCTAGATGTGAAGATTTCACCTTTGAATTAGAGTTAGCATATGTAAAAGAATGGAAACTTTTTTCTCAAAAAGATGATGCCATAGATATAAGTCAAGATGGAAGAGGGCTAGGAATTAGTTTAGCAGGAGGACCTGGAAAAGATTTTTCATTCTTAGAAAGAGGTTGTAAACTAGCTTTTACTATTTCTATAAACAAGAAAAATTATCTCTTCTATGGAAGCGTAAAAAATGTCAAAAAACCCAAGGACCCAAATGGAAACTGGAACATTGGAGTTAGGCTTTTTAGTTGTGATAAACCAGAAGGAATTAGTTTACTTTCTGCTTATGCAACTCAACTCATTTCTAATAATCTAGGATAAAATGAACCCCGAGCAAGAAGTTCTCTTACAAAAAATCTTAGAGAAACTAGACTTATTGATTTTACAAACTTCTGAATGTAATTTAGAATCCAGTTCAAGCTATAGATTTGTCCTCTATTTAATTCCTATATCTGGGATTGTATTTGGGACTACTCTGCTGTTCTTTATATTTTACTGGTGGTATAGGCAGAGAATGGAAATCATCCGCCAAGGTCTTTATAGACCTATAGAATTTAATCTAAAAACTTATTCATTTTTTTTGGGACTATTGTTGACATTTACAGGACTAGTGCTTTCTATAGTATTTATTATTGCTTTAGGTAAGTCTACAGCAATTTTAGGAGGGTTAGTCCCATTAGCAGTTGGTCTAAGTCTATTGAGTTTTTACAAGTTTCACAGATAAGTTCTCCCGTTCTATGTAATCCTGAAGACTGGAGGGATATTCAAATTATTTTACAAGGAGACTCTTCCGCTTTTGAGGGTCTCATAGACAGATATGAAAATTTTGTCTATGCTCAATGTCTACAGCTTTGTAAGGATGTAGAAACAGCAGAGGATCTAGCTCAAGAAGTATTTTTACAAGCTTATGAAAGACTTTCTACTTTTCGAGGTGAGTCTAAGTTTTCTACTTGGCTTTTTCGTATAGTTCAAAACTTATACCTCATGCGACGAAGGAAAGAAATTTCTTACCTAGTAGAGTCTCTAGAACATCTAGACAGTCCTCCTTCTTCTTTAATCAACTCTCACTCTCCAGAAAACCAAATTATTGAAAAAGAAACTAAACAAAACTTATTGGACTTTTTATCTCGCCTGCCTGAAATATATCAAAAACCCATTTTTCTTTATTACTTTGAAGAACTAAGTTATCAAGAAATTTCCAAAAAGCTCAATCTAAAAATTAATACTCTAAAGAGTCATATCCTTAGAGGAAAAGAAATCCTCAAAAGGTGGATACAACATGAAAACCCCAACCTCCCCTCCTAGTTCCTTAAAGAAAAAAGTTCTATCACAGATTTTACCAAATAGCATATTTCATATTCTGATGTTTATTCCAGTTTTTTCTTTTTGTGTACCTTTGTTTATATTTGTTTTGTTCCCTACTCAAGAATTTCTTGCTTATCCCGTCATACTAATTACAGCTTGTCTGTTGTTTATCTTATTTAGTAGTTTAGATTTATTTATACTCATTCAGTTTAAAAATCCATATATGCAAGAGTTAAAAGATTTACTTGGTTACGTGGAGTAAGTTTTGAAATCACTAAAGTTTGTCTTAATTTGTTTTTTTTGTTTTAACCATATCATAGCTCAAGAGTTAAATTTTCCCACTTCTTTAAAAGCAAAAGAAATTTTAGAGATGAACTTAGATCAAGCTTTTGAAAGCATTGCAAAGTTAAACAAAGAACAAACTCTTACTCTTATCAATCAAATTAGAGTAGAAGCTAAAAAAGATTATCCCAATATAGAAAAATTTTATTTACTAATCTCTCATCTAGAAGCAATAAAAGCCATCGAAGAAGAAGAAAAAAAACTTCGAGATTTAAACTTAGTGTATTTATTAGGTCTTATTCTTCTAATCGGAGTTTTGTTGTACACGATTTACTCACAAAGAAAAGCTTTAGAATCCATACGTCAATATACACAAGAATGAATCCTAATTTTCACATAGAGGAAATTCAAGGACAGACAAATGCTCTTGTTTATGCAAGATACTATGTAAAAAATCCTAGTTTTTTTCCTCCTCTGTTAATTTTTCACGGTCCAGAAGGTACAGGAAAATGGTCACTAGCAGAAAGATTGGCTTATACTCTTTTGTGCTTGGAAGAAAAGGGTTGTGGAAGTTGTGAGTCTTGTAAATTATTTTTTTTTAACCAACATCCCGATTATATTGTTTTTCCAGTTGACAAAAAAATTAGTATTGGAGATGAAAAAGACCCAGAAGAATTTACAGTAAGATGGTTACTTTCTAAAAGAATTCCTTACAAGCCCCATACTTCTAAAAGGAGAATTATACTTCTACCCGATGCCTCCCTTCTAGGAAATGAAGCTGAAACAGCCCTACTTAAAACTTTAGAAGAGCCTCCTTTTCATACTCACTTTATTTTTTTGGTAGATCATCTATCTAAGCTTAAGCAAACCATAATTAGTAGAGGAATTTGTATACCTTTTCAATATTTGAACCAAAAAGTTCTCCACTCCATTGCAGAAAAAAAACAATTATACATTGAAAAATTTTTTGGAGGTTCACTTTCACCTACTAAAGCACCAACAGAAACTATAGAACTAACACTTGCTCAATCTGAAAAAGGACTCCATAATCCAGCTAGCTTACTTGAATTTGAAACTTGGGTAAGACAGTATAAAGAAAGTCATCCTAATTGGAAAGAAGATTTTCATTATAGTGAATTTTTAGAGTTAGTTTGTCTTTGTCTTATATATCAATTTTCTAAACCAGAAAAAAGAAATATTGAAATTTTAGAATTTTTATTTGAGTTTAAAAAAAATTTACATAGAGAAATTCCAAACTTAGAAAACTTTCTTTTAAGCCAATTATTCCATAAAATTTCTTTAGTTTTAAAGCAATCATGAAAGAAATTACAAATGTTGAAGTTAGAAACCTTACCATAGAAGACTATGAAGAATTAAAATCTTCTATGATAGAAGCATATAAAACTTGGCCGGGATCTTATTGGCATCAAGAAGATATTGCTAAGCTTTTAGAAATCTTTCCTGAAGGACAAGTAGCTGTTACCGTAAACAACAAATTAGTTGGTTGTGCTTTATCTCTGATAGTAAATTACTCCCATTTTGGAGATGATCATACTTATAAAGAAATTACAGGAAACTATACTTTTAACACACACAATAAAAATGGAGATGTGTTATATGGAATTGATGTATTTATTAAACCTGAATACAGAGGACTTAGACTAGCACGTCGTCTGTATGACGCTAGAAAAGAACTTTGTGAAAACTTAAATCTCAAAGCTATAGTGTTTGGAGGAAGAATTCCCAACTATCATAAATACGCTGACTCTCTAACTCCTAAGGAATACATTCAAAAAGTAAAACTTAAAGAAATTTACGATCCTGTTTTAAGTTTTCAACTAGCAAATGATTTTCACGTAAAAAAAGTTTTAAAAGGATATTTACCTGAAGATGAAGAAAGTAAAGAATATGCAGTCCTCATGCAATGGGATAATATTTATTACCAAAAAGAAAGAAGAAAACTTTTAACTTCTAAATCAGTTGTTCGACTAGGACTTATTCAATGGCAAATGCGTTTATATAAAGACTTAGACGATTTAGTTCAGCAAGCTGAATTTTTTATAGATGCAGTTTCTAGTCATAAAAGTGATTTTGCTTTGTTTCCAGAGTTTTTTAATGCTCCTTTGATGGCAGAATTTAACCATCTTCCTGAGTCTAGTGCTATCAGAGAATTAGCTAAATATACAGAAATTATTCGTGATAAATTTATTCAACTAGCAATTAGTTACAACGTAAACATCATTTCTGGAAGTATGCCATATTTAGAAAATAATTATTTATATAATATAGGCTACTTATGTAGAAGAAATGGAACCTATGATAGATATGAAAAAATACATATTATGCCTACTGAAGAAAAATTTTGGGGTCTTGTAGGTGGAAAAAAAATCAAAGCTTTAAATACTGACTGTGGACTTATAGGAGTTCTCATGAATTATGATATTCAATTTCCTGAACTTGGAAGATTGTTGGCTGATCAAGGTGTAAAAATCATTTTTGTCCCATTTTTAGCAGATACTCAAAATGCATATTCTCGTATACGTTTTTGTGCCCAAGCTCGAGCTATTGAAAATGAATGCTTTGTAGCTATAGCAGGAAGCGTAGGAAACTTACCAAAAGTAGAAAATATGGACATTCAATTTGCTCAGTCTATGGTATTTACTCCTTGTGATTTTTCATTTCCAACTAATGGAATTAAAGCAGAAGCTACTCCAAATACAGAGATGATTTTAATTGTAGATGTAGAACTAGATTTATTAAAAGAGCTACACAGTTATGGAAGTGTAAGAAATCTCTTAGATAGAAGAACTGATTTATACGAAACGAGGTTAATTAATTTATGAAAAAAGTAATATTATTTATATTCTATTTTTTTAGTTTTTTGCCTTTACTTGCTCAAAAAAAAGAATTAGTTATAGGTTTTGGTTCTTGTTTAGATCAAAATTTACCTACTAAGTTTTTAGATAAACTTATAGCTCAAAAGCCTGATATCTTTATATTTATGGGGGATAATATATATAAAGACAGTTTAAATCCTAAAGATAAAATCCCCGAATATGAAAAATTTAATAAAATTCCTCAAGTACAATGGTTGAAAAAAAATTCTAAAGTCCTAAGTACTTGGGACGACCATGACTACGGAGTAAATGACGTTGGCGGTGAATATGAAGAAAAAGCACTCTCTCAAAAAATTTTTTTAGAAGCCTTTGATGAACCAAAAGACTCTATTCGTTGGAAACGTAAAGGAGTCTATGATTCATATACAACAAATTTTTCAAATAAAGTTATTCAAATTTTAATTTTAGATACAAGATATTTTAGAGGTCCACTTAAAAAAGAAAAATTTTTATTTTGGGAAAAAGGCTATATTCCAAATGAAGATCCCATTCCAGTCTTAGGAGAAGAACAATGGCGTTGGCTAGAATTAGAACTAGATAAACCAGCTGATCTAAGAATTTTAGTTTCTAGTATACAATTTCACAATGAAAAACATAGGTTTGAAAAATGGGCTAACTTTCCTAAAGAAAAACAAAGAATGTTGGATTTATTAAAATTTAAGAATATAAAAGGACTTATTATTTTATCGGGAGATAGGCACATAGGAGAGTTTCATTTAATAAAAGAAAAAAATTTACCACCTATCTATGAAATTACTTCTAGTCCTCTCAATCGAGAAATAAATTTCCCTATCGTTGAACCATTTCATCCCGATAGACTTGGAAATTTTTTTCAAGAATCTAATTTTGGGATTTTGAGGTTTACTCCAAAAGAAAAAGATTTAGAAATTTCTATGGAACTTCATTTTAGGACGGGACTTATTTTAAAAAATGTAGTAAGTTTATCTGAATTACAAAAGATTTTAGAATAATCAATCCTTGACAGAGAAAATAGACTTCAAAAAATTTATTCATGGCAATCTTAAAAGTCTTAAAACTAGGAAACCCTGAACTACGAAAAAAAAGCATAGATGTAGAAGAAGATGAAATTCGCACAAAAGAATTTAAAAGACTTATTCGGGATATGTTTGATACTATGCGACATGAAAATGGAATTGGACTTGCTGCTCCTCAAATTGGGGTTTTAAAAAGAGTAGTGGTGATAGGCACTGAAGAAGAAAATCCTAGATATCCAAATGCTCCACGCCTAACAGATCATATTCTTATCAATCCCAAAATTACTTATTTATCAGAGCCAAAAGAAGGTGAAGGATTTTGGGAAGGCTGCCTTTCTGTGCCAGGTATGCGAGGATATGTAGAAAGACCAAATAAGATACAACTAGAGTATTATGATGAAAAGTGGAATTTTATTTCTAAAATTGTAGAGGGCTTTCCTGCTATTGTATACCAACACGAATGTGACCATTTAGATGGAATCCTCTACGTAGATAGACTCAAAAACTCTAGACTATTTGGATTTGTAGAGGAGATTGATACAGCTGGAAAGGATTTAGATTAGCTCTCATCAGGAATCTGCCTCAGAGTACTTTAATTTAAATTCCTCATTTGACATAATTTGAAAAAACATGTCTAATTTAGCTAACTTAAACACATTTAAAATCATGTTATTTAAACCAACTAAAATTAAGCTACCTTTTTTATTTTTAATGGCATTTAGAGACTTAATTAAAGTACCTATCCCAGAAGAATCAATATATTCCAACTTATTCATATCAATAGCTAAAATAGAAGGATTTTGTTCTAACTGCTTTTGAAATAAAGTTTCAAATTCTTCAGTACTTTCTATATCAAACTTTCCATGTATTTCAATGATTTTTACTGGACCTAATTTGCTTAATTTTAACTCCAAATCTCTCTCCTAAATCCACTAAGCTTGAAATACAAAAATTAGATTGAAACAAAATCTTTGCAATTTTTTTTTTGAAGTTTTTCTAGAATTTCTATTTTAAAATTGAAAAACAGAATTAGGAATAGCTGAAAGTTTTTTCATATTCTTGTACTGAATTTCTACTGTACTAAAATCTTGTCCACTGCTAATTTCACTTACTTTAGTTAACATTTTAGAAGGTGGATGTATTCCAGCTTGAGCAGAAGGAGGAATTTTACATTTCGCTTGTAAATTTTTTTCTATAGACTTAAACTCTAAAGAGTCTAAACCTTTTTCATAAAATACATATAGGTATTCATCTTTACCACGAATAACTTTCACTTTTCTTTCTGTAGGATTGATTTTTGTATTAGAACCTTGAAATCCCTCCAAAAAGCTCAACGTCAAAGAATGATAAATTACTGGAAAAGGAATGGAAAGTTTTTTATTTGTATTTGGATCTAAAATGACTATATCTCCCATAGGTTGTTGGTGTAGTTTAGGTTCATTTGCACTTTGAATTAAAATTTTTTCTCCATCTGAAACTACTTGAGAAATTTTCCATCCCAAAACTGGAATAAGAAGTTCAATTTTTATCCTCTTTGTAGCTTTATCAAAAAAAATTTTTCCATCTAAATTATTTGTCTTAGTTAGATTTTCTCCCGACTTAATTTGCATAGAAAAATCCCCAGAAAAAGAAGTTAAGTCAGATTCTAGTTTTTCAATGAATGACAAAAACTCTAGATTTCGTTTATCTTGAATGGGATAAAACCCATCTTTGGAGTCTTCAGAATAAGAACCAGCTTCTTCTTGGATTGGACTAGACTTACATCCATACAATAAAAATATAAAAATAATTATAATTTTTTTTAATAACCTCACTTTATATTCTCCAAGTTTAAAATTTTTTCTTTTATTTTTACTTTATCAACTTCTTGAGAATCAATCTCTAAAGCTTTTTGCCAACTAGCTCTAGCATTAGGTAGATCATTTAACTTAAAATAAACATCTCCTAAGTGGTCATAAACAACAGCATCTTTTTCTTTTTTTTCTTCCATGAGTTCTTCAGCTAATTGTAAATGATGCAGGGCTTCTTCGTGTTTTCCAAATCGAAATAAAATCCAACCTAGACTATCTTGGTAAGCAGGATTATCTGGTTCTAGGTCTATAGCTTTACGAATAAGACGTAGTGATTCCTCTAACTCAATATTTTTTTCTGCAAACATATAACCTAAAAAATTATAAGCAGGTGCAAAGTTTGGATCTAGTTCAATACTCTTTCGTAAATCTATCTCTGTCTCTTGAATATAACCTAGTTTTTCATAAGATATTGCTCTATAATAGTAGTAGTAACTTTGTTTATTAGAAAGCTCAATAGCTCTACTATAATACTCTAAGCTTTCTCTATATTTTCCCATAGAGAAATGATTTAACCCTAAATCAAAATATACTCCATCTAAATTTGGATCTTGCTCAAGGAGGGATTTAAAGATTTTATTAGATTCTCCATAACGCTTAAGACTTTGACTTCTAAGCAAATTAGCCTCATGTATCTGAAAACGTAGTTTTTCTGCCTTAGAGTTTGCATGAGAAATAGCTTTTCGAATATAAGTTAAAGCTAAATAATTTGCTCCCATGTCTTCATAACAAGAAGCAATAAATTCATAGTCTACAGCTATAGGTTCTTTTAATTCAGAAAATTTTTGACCTAATTCAATTAATTCTTTCATGAGTTTAATAGCTCTTAAATTATCTTTAAATGTATAACTTAACTTAGCAGCTTGTAAATAAATTGGAATTAATTTTTCTCTTTCTTGGGTTTTTTTATAAATTTCAATTAAAGCAATATAGTTAGAAATTCTATTCTTATAACGTGAACTAGATTTTTCAAAAAATTCTTTAGCAGTTTTATATCGACCTTGTAATAAGATATATAAATAATACGAATAACTTTCTGGCTTTAAATGATTTGTTTCCCATTGAAATTTTAAAAACTGAAGAGCTTCTAGACGATTTGTCAAAAAATAAATTTCTCCTAAAAAATCAATTGCATTTTGATGAGAAGAATTAGAGTGTAAAATTTCTAGTAAAGTTTCACGAGCTTCATTTATCTTACCTGAATAAAACAAAATCAAAGCTAAGGCAAATTTAGCTTCAAGATCTGAAGGCTTGTACTTAAGATACATTTTTAAATAAAATTCTGCTCTACTTCTAGCAGAACGATCTGTCTCTATTCGTTTTGAAAGAATTTCTGCAATCCCTTTTAAGACATTTGTCCTGTATCTTACATCGCCTTCTCTTTTTTGAATATTGTTCCACAATGAACCAAAATACAAAAGTGCTTTAGACTCATTTCCTAACTCCCAATTTAAAGAAGCTAACAAATACAATAAGTCTGAATCATTTGAAAAATAAGTTATTGAATTTTCTAGTAATTCTCTAGCTTCTTTATATTGACGCTTCTGAATGAGAAGGCGAGTTTTTAAAAGGATGGCATCTCTGTGGCGACTATCTACTTCTAGAGCTTGGTTTAAACTAGTTTCAGCCTCATTATCACCTAGCTCAAATTGGCTTATAGCTTTTTGAAAATATGTATTTCCATTTACCTCATAGCCTTTTTCTTTCATACAAGTAATATATAAATTAAAGTATTCTATAGCTCTTTTATGGATTTCATTTCTTTCTGTTTCAGAAGATCTCAAAAGTCTGGCTTGAAAGCTGAGAGCAATTGACAAGTAGTATTCAGCTGGGACAATTTCGTCTTGATTTTTACAGAGAACTTTTTTTGAATAAGTAGGTAAATCTTGAGATACAAGAGATTGCAAAGAAAACAAAACTAAAAAACTAAACAAAATATAGTTCATATTTGCATTTTTAAAAAGCTTTACAATGTTTCCAATTCTTTTTAAATAGTTTCTTATTTTTATACAAGATTTATAATTAGGACTTGGTAAATTCTTACCGATTTTTAATATGAGTTTAGAGGTCGAATTTGTGGAAAATTATTAAAGACAATTCTATCTATCTTTTAGTAGTGTTTGGTATTTGGCTGGTGCTTTTTCCTTACATTATTTGGAATAGAGATAATTTATATAGCTGGATTTTACGTAAAACTTCTCCCAGTAGCAATTCTCCCAAAGTCATGAAAGGCTATCTCAAAAAAGGCGACTCTCTTTTAGCTTCTCATTTTTTAGATTCTAGTCCCGACAAGGAAGAAAAATTTTTAGCAGAAATTACCCCTCATTTAGATAAAATGCACAAGGCTTGTGAGTATTACCGAGAACTTGGATATAAAGATGAAGTATATGCAAATCCAACCTGGCTTTCTAGAATAGAAGATTGGACTATAGATGAAAATCAAAAAAAAGAAAACGAACTTTCTAGAAATAAATTACCAACTACTGTACATCCAGGAATTTACTGGAAAAAAAATATTGAACCGGTTGTCAATGCTCTCAGTTACTATAAAAAAGCACTAAATCACTCAGGACCTAACTATGCACCTGCCAAAAGAATTCATCTTGTATCTAAAGCAGCCTGCCGTGACAATGAGTCTATCCTTGCGTTAAGTACCTATGTTTATAATACGGAAAAATTTATTGAAGAAAATCTAATAGGTAAAACACAACAAGAAAAAATTTCTTTCCAAGAATTAGACGAAATTTCTCAGATGAAAAAAATTCTTTACTTAATGAGAAAAAACAAAGATTTTGAAGAAATTTTTTTAGACTACCAAAAAGCAATTACTGCCTTAATTTACGATACAAACTTTACTAAAATTTCTCCTCTAGAATCAGCTAACCTTATCAACCGGCCTCTTGCCCTTTTAGAAACTAGCACAGACTTAGGTCAAATTAAAAGAGCTAAAAAACTACGTATGCTGAGAGGTAAAATCCTCTATGAAGCTTCTTCTAAAGAAAAAGTACATTTGACTGGAGCTCTTTTAGATTTTGAAGCAGCCTCTGAATATCCTTCCTTAGACAAATATCCTAACAGTGAGATCCCTGAAATTAAAAGTAATATTTTTGAAGCAAAACTTTATATAGCCCGTTGTCATTATAAAATGGGAAATTACAAAGAAAGTTTATCTGTCTTGACAAAAATGTTAGAAGAAACCAGATCTATTGATGGTAGAGAAGGAAAAAGAGTAGAACTTGGACTACTCAAACAATATCATGAACTTCGAAGAGAAGTTCTTATCAAGCTTGGAAGAGTTAAAGAGGCAGATGAACTAGATGAAAACAATTTACCTGGACTATAACTCCACTCATCCTCCTTTTCGAGAAATCTTAGAAAATAGTCTAGATTCTTATATTAAAAATTTTTATAATCCTTCTGGTATTACTCGTTTTTCTTTACAAAGACAAGCGTTGATTGAAGAAGCTAGAACTTACTTTGCTAAACTTTGTAATAAACCTAAAGAAAGCTTTGTTTTTTGTTCTACAGGAACAGAAGCAAATCATCTTTTAGTTGCAGTTATAGCTAGCCTCCAAGAGTTTCCTGCTAGGGTATATACTTCTCCTTTTGAACATAGTAGTATGTATGGGGCCTTAAGACATTTTGGGATAGAACAAGTTCTTATTAAAGCCTTGCCAAATGGACAAGTGGATTTAGAAGACTTAGAATCTAAGTTAAAATCTTCTCCCTATCCTGTAATTTGTATTTTAGCTGCTAATGAGACAGGTGTTATTCAACCTTATCAAGAAATTTCTAGACTTTGTAGATATTACGGAGTTAAATTTTATTCTGATCTCATGCAAGCCTTTGCAAAGATTGAAATTGATTTTTCTAAAATAGATGGATTTACTTGTAGTGGTCATAAGATTGGAGCCGGGATGGGAGCAAGTTTAGTTTGTTTACCTTCTGAGGGAATTGATCCTGAAATAAAATTATTTTATGGAGGTAACCAAGAAAATGGAAAGCGTGCTGGAACAGAAAATACTTTTGCTATTGAATGCTTTGTCCAAGCAAGTAAATTACAATACCAATCTATGGAAGAAAAAAACCAAAGACTTTTAAAATTTAGAAATCTCATAGATACTAACATGAAAAAACTAGGATGTAAAATTATTTCAGAGTTTGCACCTAGACTTCCCTCTACTACTTTTTTAATCCTTCCTATAGAAGATATTGACTTTTTTATGATGGGACTAGAAGAAAAAGGAATTGTAGTTTCTACTGGTTCTTCTTGTAAATCTAGAAGTCGAGAACCTTCTTTTTCTTTATTACAAATGGGCTACAGTAAAGAACAAGCGTTACGTGCTATTCGTATTTCAACTGGTTTTTTTACTCTAGAAGAAGAAATTAATTATTTCTTAGAAACTAGTTCTACTTTACTAAAAGTTCTTTGTTAAAAATTTTTTATACCAAACGTCAAAAAAAATTCCTAATCAATTAAATTTAAACTTTACCAAATAAGCTTCATTTTCAACAAATAGGAAAATACTTTTGGCAATTGGTATAATATGGAGGATCCATATGATAAGTTATTTCAGCCGTAGACATGAGAAAAAAATAGATTTAAAAGAGTTTGAAAAATCCACTGTATCAACCTTACTTATTCCTAAGCACTTATAGTAGATAAGTTGGACTCGGTCATACCTTTTGTAGAAAATTCTAAAACTAAAAAAAAGTCCTATGACTTTAAAGCTGGGCTGAAAAAGCTTTTAGAAAAGTATAGGGGCCTTCTTGTTTCTGGGTTTTTGCCGTTTCAAGGAAAGCCAAAACTGACGTATCAGGAGAAGGGTTACAGTTGCAGAAATTTTGTTTTAGGCCGGACGATGCAGATTGGTATGAGCTTGGGATTTTAGCGTATGGGTGTGGGGTTTCTCGTTGTTGGTTGTTTGCCTTTTTGTTAAGCTTAGAGCTTTCCTTGGTGGGTGAATTTGTAGAACTCGTAAAGGTGAAATTTGGAGATATATACTCTACCACTGCAGGCCTAGACTAATTCAGCAGATTTTTGGAAAACGACGCTACATCCATAGGATTTTACACTTTCGACTGTAGCCAAAAAGTCCCAAAACTACAAAAAAGCTACAAAATTTACTAACAAGCTTTCACCTCAATCGATTTTATCGTTTGAGGATTATTACTTGCATGTTTTATACCAAATGCAAAAAGTTATTTCCTAATTTTGCATAAGGAAATTATTTTTTTCTATTTTCAAGATAAAATTTTATAGGGTTATCATGCGATTTATTAAATCTTCTGGAGTTTTAGAAATGTAGTTTGCGAAAAAATCTGATTTCATTCTTAACCATAATCTTTCAATCATGCCAATTTAAACTTTTTGTATCACAATAATCAAAGATAAGCGATACAAACTCACCTGTATTTGGACAAACTGCTCCTAAAATATTTTGTCGTATATGCAGACCTTCATAGGTTAACTTAGACTTCTTACCTCTACTGCATATCTTCGCTATCAAGCCAGTTGATAACTCTTCCAGCTATCACTGGCAATCTCGGCACGGTTTGTTCCTGCGATTCCTTCAAAACCCGACTCATCTTCAAACCAAATTTCATTTTTATCATCTGCTAATAACGTTTCTAGTCTTATTTTCAAAACTTTTGTGTGTTCTTCAGCTTGTTCTTTAGGAATATTTCTTGGAACTCTTAAATTATAATTTTCTTCAAGTTCTATAGCTAAATTCAACTTTAAATTCCTCTTTTAGATAAGAATAA
>Ga0308414_1000760_pt1 | contig 20971 bp, 11 predicted proteins | sample HotsprSampleOS50_FD_205667 | JGI IMG/M metagenome (GOLD analysis project Ga0308414, IMG submission 205667) | Hot spring phototrophic mat microbial communities from Octopus Spring, Yellowstone National Park, Wyoming, United States - 20090730_OS50 ...
TTTTTTAAAAACATCCCATAGTTTTTATTGAATTGTGTAAATAATATAAGGATAAATGTTTATTTGTAAACTATAGATCTTTCTTTTTTGATAGTCATGATAAATGTATGTTTTTGAGTAATTGTATATTTTGCTTAGAATTCCAAAAATATGAAATCCTAAAGAATTTAATTTAGTAAAATAAATTAAATTCTTTAAAGTTAAGTTGGTATGAATAATAAAATAAAAGTAAAGTATAGTACTAAAATAGAAAATGTTTAAAATTTGAAGTCAATATATTTAATTATGTTGTATATATATGTTTTCTATATGCATCAATATATAGTTTTGGAGTTATTGTTAGTTTTAATTATTGTTTTTAAAACACTAACTTGAGTATAATTTTAATTAAAATTTTTATCTACTTAATTTATGAAAAAAATAAGAAAGTTTATTTATGTAAGTTTATTTATTTACTCATTGTTTTTGGGATACAAGAACAGAAAGACTATTTTGAAAATGATAAAAAATCGTAGTAACCTATTATCTACATTTAGTAGACATAATATTGAGGATTCTTCGTGTTTAAAATGGAAATCAGAATATAGTACTAAAAAAGTTAGCAATAGTTACTCAACTAATTACTTAATTACAGAAATTTTGAAATACATAAATAAACTGAAAAATAAATTTTTAGTATCTTACCCTGTGGTTGTAAAGAAACTAAATAATATCGATATTTTAAAAAATGTTTTTGAATTAAATAACATAGATAGTAATATAGCTGATAATACTGAGGTAAAGGAAACAAAAAATGTTTCTGATTCAAATACTACTTTGGGTTCGTTAGAAAATAAAAAACAGCAAAATTTTACGAGTAACAATAGTGATTATAATACTAATAATGAAGAAATTCTTTTAGACTTAAATGAAAGGCAAATACAAATTTTAAATTTTATTAGAAATTTTGACAAAGTTACGATGCTAAATATATCAAATAAATTTACAGATGTTTCAGAAAGGACTCTCAGGCGAGATATGGATAAACTGGAATTAACAGGATTCGTAATACAATTTGGAAAAACTAGGGATAGTTATTATGTTGTGGTGAAAAAGTAATTTTGTGTTTAAGGATTTTATGCTATTAAAAAATATCTTGTAAAAGTAATTGACGTTGTATTGTGTCAAATTTTCTAAATAATAACGATTATCAAGTTTATTTTAATTATTATTAATGTTGATACCCAGATTTTTTGAATTTAATAAATTAATAAAATAATATATAAAGCTTAAGTGAGTCAGTGGCTTAAAATTAAAGCGGATTTATCTTTCTGTTGTAAATTCATAAATAATATGTTAGTTTTAGGCTTTTGAAATTTATTGGATTAAAATTATGTTGTTGGCAGTTTTAAAGATAGAAATAATAAGAAGGCTAAAAGTGGTTTTGTTAGTTACATATAATTACATACTCTAAACTAAATATTCAATAGACAATAATGATTGTTTTGTCTTCTTTGGTTTGTTATGAGACTTATATAATAAATTTGCTTTTTTTTGTAATATTTGTTAAAATAAAATTTGTTTAGTTATCCTAACTGGAACTAAATACACTTGGAAAACAATAAAATTTAAAACTTCGTTTCTAAAAATTCTAAGTGTTTTGTTTTAATTAAAAATTTAAAAGTGACAAGAAAGGTCTAGTCAACAACTTAAGGATCAAAACTCAACTTTTATCAAAATCTAAATTACTTTATTTTAAATTTTTTGATTTTATGGAGAGTTTGATCCTGGCTCAGGATTAACGCTAGCGGCGTGCCTAAGGTATGCAAGTCGAACGGTTTGATTTTCGCAAGAAAATCAAATAGTGGCAGACGGCTGAGTAACGCGTAAGTACTTACCTCTGTCTCGGACATAACTTTGCGAAAGTAAAGGTAATTCCCGATGGTCCCTTATGGGTAAAGATTTATCGGACAGAGATAGGCTTTCGTCCTATCAGGTAGTTGGTGGGGTAATGGCCTACCAAGCCTACAACGGGTAGCTGGCCTGAGAGGGTGGTCAGCCAGACTGGGACTGAGACACGGCCCAGACTCCTACGGGAGGCAGCAACTAGGAATTATGCGCAATGGAGGAAACTCTGACGCTGCGACGCCGCGTGGAGGAAGAAGGTCTTCGGATTGTAAACTCCTTTTGTCGAGGAGCATACTGAGAGTACTCGACGAATAAGTGCCTGCTAACCACGTGCCAGAAGCATCGGTAATACGTGGGGCACAAGCGTTATCCGGTTTTACTGGGCGTAAAGAGATGCGTAGGCGTTTCTTTAAGTTATTTGTTAAATCTTAGTGCTTAACACTAAGGCTGCAAGTAATACTAAAGAAATAGAGTCAGGTAGAGAAAAGAGGAATTCCTGGTGTAGCAGTTAAATGCATTGATATCAGGAGGAACACCAATGGTGAAGACATCTTTTTGGACCTGTACTGACGCTCAGGCTCGAAAGCGTGGGGAGCAAAACGGATTAGATACCCGTGTAGTCCACGCCCTAAACGATCCTCGCTAGATATTTGTTTCCTTTTTGATTCTCCTTTGGGAGGGTTGTAAAAGAAAATGAGTGTCGTAGCTAACGCGTTAAGCGAGGCGCCTGTGGAGTACGGCCGCAAGGCTAAAACACAAAGGAATTGACGGGGACCCGCACAAGCAGTGGAGCGCCTGGTTTAATTCGATGATCCACGAAGAACCTTACCTAGGCTTGAACTGTAGCTGCTTTCTTGATGAAAATCAAGAGTCCTTCGAGGGTGCTATAGAGGTGCTGCATGGCTGTCGTCAGCTCGTGTCGTGAGATGTAGGGTTAAGTCCCGTAACGAGCGCAACCCCTATCCGATGTTAAAATTTCTTCGGAAACTGCCTTATAAAAATAAGGAGGAAGGAGGGGACGACGTCCAGTCATCATGTCCCTTATGTCTAGGGCTACACAGACGCTACAATGGCTGTTACAATGGGTTGCCAAGCCGCGAGGCGGAGCTAATCCCTAAAAAGCAGCCCCAGTTCGGATTGTAGGCTGCAACTCGCCTGCATGAAGTCGGAATTGCTAGTAATCGTGAATCAGCGTGTCACGGTGAATACGTTCTCGGGTCTTGTACACACCGCCCGTCAAGGCATGGAAGTCGCTCTTGCTCGAAGCCTCTGCAATTGGGCAGAGTCGAAAGTAAGAGTGGCGACTGGGCTTAAGTCGTAACAAGGTAGCCGTAGGGGAATCTGCGGCTGGATTAACACTTTTCTTAGTGTATAATTCTTAACCTTCCTTAAGTTTTTGGTAGAAACCATCTTGTCACTTTTAAGTTTTTGGCATATTGTTGGATTTTGGAAAAATATTTATTTAATATTTTGCTTAAAGGCAATTAGCTCAGGTGGTTAGAGCGCACCTCTGATAAGGGTGAGGTCCCAAGTTCGAATCTTGGATTGCCTATTGATTAGTTACAAAGGGGGCTGTAGCATAATTGGTAGTGCACCTCATTTGCAATGAGGTGGTTAAGGGTTCGAATCCCTTCAGCTCCATGTTTAAATCTATATAAATTAGTTATTTTAAAATCTTGTTTTTATAGTTATAATAATCAAACTAAATTTTGTTATTTGGTTTGATTATTGTAACTTATTATTAAATAAGTTATGTGTTCGTTACAAACTGAATAGAATTCGCCGAGAAAAACTAAGAGCATATGGCGGATGCCTAGGTACAAGAAGTCGACGAAGGACGTGGTATACTGCGATAAGCCTCGGGAAGCTGTATACAAGCTAAAATCCGGGGATCTCCGAATGGGAAAACCCATCCTAGTCTTTCTAGGATACTTTACAGTAAATAAATAGCTGTAAAGAGAAAAGCCAGTGAACTGAAACATCTTAGTAACTGGATGAAAAGAGACAAATTGTTATTCCCTTAGTAGTGGCGAGCGAACAGGGAAAAGCCCAAACCTAAAGAATCGTAAACTTATTCAGATGTTGCTTAGGCAGCGGAAGTTTAAGTTTAGCTATTCTGGTAGATAAGATCTTTAGGGGTAGTAAGATACAAACGTTAGAGTTCCAGAAAACTCTAAGACAAGTCAAAAATTCTGTGTTTAGTAGAACTTTGCTGGAAAGCAAGACCGTAGAACGTGAAAGTCGTGTATACAAAAAACACAGAACTTGTCTGTTTGTAATCTTGAGTACCACCAACTAGGTGAAATTTGGTGGGAATCATCCTGAACCATCAGGAAAGGCTAAATACTTCTTGTAACCGATAGTGAACTAGTACCGTGAGGGAAAGGTTAAAAGAACCCCTGTTAGGGGAGTGAAATAGAACCTGAAACCATATGCTTACAAACAGTCAGAGTTTTTAGTTTAAATAAACTAAAAATGATGGCGTGCCTATTGAAGAATGAGTCTGCGAGTTATCTTGCATGGCAAGGTTAAGGTGTTATGCACTGTAGCCGTAGGGAAACCAAGTCTTAAAAGGGCGTTTAAGTCATGTAAGATAGACCCGAAGCCGTGTGATCTAACCATGAGCAGGTTGAACTCAGTAGAAATACTGAGGAAGGACCGAACCGTTGAACGTCGAAAAGTTCTCGGATGACTTGTGGTTAGGGATTATACGTCAACCGAACACGGCAATAGCTGGCTCTCCCTGAAATAGTTTTTGGACTAGCCTTGTAGCTCTGCATTAGAGCTGAAGCTTTTGGGGGTAGAGCACTGATTGAGTCTAGGGGAACTAAAAGTTTTACCTGATTCTTTCAAACTCCGAATACCAAAAGTGGATAAACAAGAGTCAGACTGCGGGGGATAAGCTCCGTTGGTCAAGAGGGAAACAGCCCAGAATATCGGATAAGGTCCCAAAATCTACACTAAGTGGTAAAGGAAGTAAAGACTCTATAACAGCTAGGAGGTTTGCTTGGAAGCAGCAATCCTTTAAAGAGTGCGTAATAGCTCACTAGTCGAGAGTCTTTGCGCTGATAATGATCGGGGCTAAGTGTAGTACCGAAGCCATATCTTGCTATTTAAAATTTAAAATAGCATGGGTAAGGGAGTGTTGTAGTTGCAGTGAAGTTAGTTCGTGAGAATTAATGGAGCGACTACAAGTACGGATGCAGACATGAGTAGCGAAATCAAGGTGAAAACCCTTGACACCGAAAACTCAAGGTTTCCGCAGCTATGTCAGTCATCTGCGGGTTAGTCGGTCCTAAGCCGAGACTGAAAAGTGTAGGTGATGGACAACAGGTTAATATTCCTGTACCAGAAAACTTCGTTAATAGCAATGGAGTTTAAGTTTGGAAAGCCAAAGTGTGGGCAGGTCCACATACAAACAACAAGATAGGATTACTAGGCAAATCCGGTAGTCTGTTTCTTGCTTCGGCAAGATAAATTCGAGTTGTGACGTAAAGATTTACACTAAGGTGTAAATCAATTTTGGTTATTCAAGCTTCTGGAAAATCTTCTAGCGAGAAGTTTTTCTGACCGTACCGTAAACCGCCACAGGTGAGTTGGTAGAGAATACCAAGGTGAACGAGTTATGCTTCGTCAAGGAACTCGGCAAATTAGCTCCGTAAGTTCGCAAGAAGGAGCGCCTATCTAGAAATAGATAGGTCTCAGTAAAAAGGTTCAACCGACTGTTTAACTAAAACACAGGTATGTGCTAAACACGTAAGTGGATGTATACATACTGACGTCTGCCCAATGCCAGAATATCAAGGGAAAAAGTGAGCTCTAGTTTTCTAGGGCGAGCTTTTGACTTAAGTACTGGTGAATGGCGGCTGTAGCTATGACGGTCCTAAGGTAGCGTAGTCTCTCGGCGCTTAATAGGCGTCCTGCACGAAAGACGTAACGAGTTGGACACTGTCTTGACGAAGTGCTCGGCGAAAATGAAATGGCTGTGAAGATGCGGCCTATCCACATCAGGACAAAAAGACCCCAGGAGCTTTACTGTAGCTAGGTATTGAAGTAAAGCATTAATTGCAGAGAGTAGGAAGGAGACTATGAACTTTAAACTCCGGTTTAAAGGGAGTCGACAATGGAACACTTCCCTTTTAATGTTTTATTTCTGATTGGAGCCATAATCTGGCAACCAAAACAGTGCTTGGTGGGCAGTTTGGCTGGGGCGGCTTCTTACTAAAGAGTAACGTAAGATCCCAAAGGTCACCTCAGGTTGTATGGAAATCAACCGAAGAGTGCAAAGGCATAAGGTGGCTTTACTGTGAGACCTACAAGTCAAACAGTTACGAAAGTAGGGCTTAGTGACCTTTTCGTTGCGCATGGTAGCGCGATTGTTTAAAGGATAAAAGTTACCCTGGGGATAACAGGCTAGTCTTGCCCGAGCGTCCATAGCGACGGCAAGGTTCGGCACCTCGATGTCGGCTCATCACATCCTGGAGGTGTATAAGCTTCCAAGGGTTGGGCTGTTCGCCCATTAAAGTGGTACGCGAGCTGGGTTCAGACCGAAGTGATTCAGGTCGGTCTCTATCCGATGTGGACGTTCGAATTTTGAGGAGATTAACCTTCAGTACGCAAGGACCAAGGTTAGGCAACCTCTGGTGTACCAGTTGTTTCACCAGAAGCACAGCTGGGTAGCTACGTTGCTATTTGGATAACTACTGAAAGCATCTAAGTAGGAAGCCAACTCCAAGATTAAAATTCGTCATTAGGTTCCTAGGAGACTACTAGGTCGATAGGCAACAGGTGTAAGCACAGTAATGTGTTTAGCCGAGTTGTACTAAAATACCGAAAATTCTCGGCGATTGATTCTATTCAGTTTATAGCGAATAAAATTTTAGTAATTTTGTAAGTATTATGATTTATGTATGTATTTTTGAAGAGTCTTCATACTATAAATAGCACTTTTTATTTGTGTGCTGTTTTTAGTATGGTGATTGTATCGCTGCTGTACCACCTCATCCCATTCCGAACTGAGAAGTGAAAAGCAGTAGAGCCGACGATACTTAGTTGCGTCGCAACTTGGGAAAATAGGTAATCACCAATTATTAGTTAAATTAAAACTTAATTTTACATTTATTGTTTTTATGTCACACAAAAACAAATCTACTAAATTTAAGAATGTAAGTAGTACAATAGATGTTTTGGAAAACTATTTTAAGACCCATCCTTTACCTAAGACATTTAAAAAGGGTCAGATAGTAGAGGGCACTATCAAGTTAGTTAATCCAGGAGAATGGGTAGTAGATGTAGGTGGAAGATCAGAAGGTATTGTCATGGGTAAAGAGCTAAAACTTGATGGTAAAAAAGTAAAAAAAAGTGTAGGTGACAAAGTGTTATTTTATGTTCTAAAACCAGAAAATAGTCAAGGTTTAGTTGAACTTTCCATAAGAAAAACAGGATTAGCATTAAAATTATATAACTTAGAAATGGCAAAGCAATTATCTAAGCCTGTAGATGTTAAAGTTATAGAAGCTAATACAGGAGGAGTTTTGGTTGAAATAGATAATGGACTTATGGGTTTTATACCGAGAACACATCTTTCCTCTAAATATGTGCAATTAGACTCTATAATGGCGAATAAAGAGGAAGCAAAAAAAGCATTACAAAAAAAACTTGCTGAGTTAATAGGTAGTAATCTAAAAGTTATTGTAAAAGAAGTAAACACTTCTAAATCGAAGCCTATAGTAATTTTGTCAGAAAGAGAAGCAGCTGAAGTGCAATCCAAAGATGAATTTTCAAATTTACCAATTAAATCAATTGAGGAGCTAAAAATCGGAGATATTGTAGAAGGAAAAGTTGTTGGGGTAGCTCCTTTTGGCTTATTTGTTAATGCTCAAGGTATAGAAGGTCTTGTTCATTTATCAGAAATATCGTGGAATAAAGTAACTAATCCATCTGACTACTATGCTATAGATCAAACTGTAACTGTACAGATAATAGGATTTGACAATGATGGTAAAAGAGTGGCTTATAGTATAAAAAGGCTGCAACCGGATCCTTGGAAGGAGTTAATACAAAAGTATTCTGTAGGACAAGTAGTAGAAGGCGAAGTTCAAAGTATTGCACACTATGGTGTCTTCGTTAAAATAGAAGAGGGACTTAATGGGCTAGTTCATATATCTGAACTATCTACTAAATTGGTTAAAGATCCTAGTAGACTACTGAAAGTAGGAGACAAAATTAAAGTTATGATAATATCAATATCACAAGATGACAGGCACCTAGGGTTAAGTCTAAAAAGAGTTCAGTCTGGTGAAGATAAAAAAATGGGTTTGCAATCAGTGGATGAGGTAGGTGCTATACAAATGAAGGAATTAGATAAAATTATTCAAAGTGCTTCTTCTGCAACCGATTCTTAAATTATATAAATATCGATCAATATATATGTTTACCCCAATTTACTGTTCTATTTTTGTTTTACGAAAACTATTTAATGGTTTTTCTTAAGATATTTTATTAATTAATGTAGTACAAGTAGATCTTTACTAAAATATATAATTTTATTTAAAATAAAATTTTTGCTGAGAAGAGATAAAAACATTTTTTAAGTAATTAAAATCATGTTCTTGTAATAAGAGTTTTTAATATTTTGAGTATAAAATCATATGAACTTATTATGATTTAATTTGTTTTAAATAAATTCTTATATTTTTTATTCTGAATCATTTATTAACAAGCTTCTGTATCTTTTTTATATCTTTTATTTTAGGGAAATCAGGATGTGCCCAGAAATAGCCATATTTACCTTTTTTTAAAATATAGCTCCTTCCATCTTCTGTTAAAGGTGATTTCCCGAATTCTTGTTCAATATATTCTTTCTTTAGTAATAAAGGCTTTGTGTCTTTAACTTTAGGAAAATCAGGATGAGCCCAGAAAGCTCCATTTTTAGAAAATTTTAATATATAATTTCTTCCATCTTGAGTATATGGAGGATTTTCATACATTTCTAAATTCGTAATTTTGTTGTTCATATTATTATCTATAGACAATATACCTTTGCAGTTTGGATATCTAATACAGCTTGCAAATTTACCGTATCTACCTATTTTTAGAATCATTTTTGAGTTACATATTGGACAGAATAAATCTGAATCTCCTAAAGTTGTTAAATCTTGTTTAGAAGTAGACTTATCTACTTCTAGTACTTTTTTTTCAAAAGGATAAAAAAATTCCTTTAACATGTTTTTCCAGTTTATTTTTCCTTTAGCTATTTCATCAAGTGAATTTTCCATTTCTGCAGTAAAATGATAATCTACTATATTTTCAAAATATTGTTGCAAAAATTTAGTCACTATTTTTCCTACATCTTCTGGGATTAAATATTTACCTTCTTTTTTTACATATTTACGTTCTAAAATAGTAGAAATGATTGAAGAATATGTAGATGGTCTTCCTATACCTAGTTCTTCCATTTTTTTTATTAAACTTGCTTCGGAATATCTAGCTGGTGGTTCTGTGAAATGTTGTTTAGCTTGTATTTCTTTTACATATACAGGTTTATTTAAAGTAAATTCATTAATATATTTTTGAAATTCTAAGTTTTTTATGGTATTTATGATTTGGTTGTTAAGACCTTTCAAATATCCATCAAATACTAAATTTGTTAAATTAATTTTAAATTCGAAATTTTCTTCTTCTTTTGTGTTTATGATTATGCTTTTAATATTATAAATAGCTTCATTCATTTGACATGAAATAGTTCTTTGCCATATGAGTTTGTATAATTTAATACAATCTTCATTATCTTTTAATTGATCTGGTATTAATTCTATTTCAACAGGCCTTATACATTCATGCGCTTCTTGTGCATTTTTTACTTTAGATGTATAAAATTTAGGTTTTTCTGGTAAATAATTATCTCCATATTTATTTTTTATAAAATTTCTAATTTTATTGATTATTTCAGTGGAAATGTTTGTAGAATCAGTTCGCATGTATGTTATGTAACCTGATTCATATAGTTTTTGTGCAATTTGCATTGTTTTTTTTGATGAAAACCCAAGTAAGTTTATTGCTGCTTGTTGTAAAGTACTAGTTATAAAAGGTGGTTTAGGTGATTTTCTAATATCTTTAATTTTAATATCTTTTACATACCAATTTTTGTATAAAATTTTGTTAATAATTTCTTGACATTTATCTTTGGAATTAAGTTTAATAGTATCTGGATTCTTTACACTTATTAGTTCATAATAAAAATTATTATCATCTCCAATATGTGAATATAAATTTTCTTCAACTTCTTCAATTTCCAAGTTATCTTTACTATTATTGTTTAAGTTTTCTGTATCTTTGTCTATAAATACTAGGTTTATTTTATTTTTTTCCGTTTGGTGAGTACTGAAATGTACTTTAATGCTCCAATATTCTTCTTTTTTAAAATTTTCTCGTTCCATTTCTTTTTCTACTATTAATTTAAGTGCTGCTGATTGAACTCTTCCAGCTGAAAGACCATAATATAGTTTTTTCCATAAAAGAGGAGAGAGAGTATATCCAACTAATCTATCTAAAAATCTTCTGGCTAGCTGTGCATTAACTAAATTTATATTTATATTTCTTGGATTGTTTATTGCTTCCTCAATAGCTTTTTTGGATATTTCACTAAATACTATTCTTTGAATTTGAATGTTTTCTTTTTTGGGGAGTTGGTTAACTATATGCCAAGCTATAGCTTCTCCCTCTCTATCCATATCTAAAGCTAAAATTAATTTATTTGCTTTTTTATATTTATCAATAATTTCATTTAAAACTTTTGTGTTAGTCACAATGAAAGTAGGTTTAAATTCATTTGTAACATCTATGCCTAACTTGGATTTAGGCAGATCAACTAAGTGGCCCTTAGATGCAATTACTTCGAATTCTTTTCCTAGATATTTATTTACAGTTTTTGCTTTTGAAGGAGACTCGACTATTACTAAATCCATTTTATATACCAAGCTAAAACTAATTAAAATTTTACTATTTTAATTTAAATGTATCCTAACTTTATAAATTATAATAATTTATTCAATTGAACCTTATGCTAATTCTGTAATTCATATTCTCCCGTATGTGCTTTTTTTACGTACCCTTTCATTTCCATTTTAAATAATATTGAGTTTAAGTTATCCAAAGAAATATTAGTTTCGATAATTAGCTGATCAATAATCATACTATTTTTAGATAATTTTTCAATAATTAATTTCTCTTCTTGCGTTAGCAAATCATTATCATTATAGTTTTTTAGTATGTTAGCATGTTTAATTAAGTTATTTTGTTTGAAACCCATTTCTTCTATTATTTCACTGGGGTGTTCAACTAATTTAGCTTTATTTGTTTTTATTAATTTATTACATCCTTTAGCATTTTCAAAAAATATACTATTAGGAATGGCATATACATATCTATTGTAATTAAATGCTAGTTCAGCCGTAATTAATGCTCCGCTATCTAAAGATGCTTCTACAACTAGTGTATGCATAGATAGTCCAGCGAGTATTCGGTTTCTAACAGGAAATAAGTTAGGAGATCTTTTAACATTTTCAAGAAATTCAGAGAATATAATTCCTCCTGTATTTAAAATTTTTGTATAAGTTTCTTTATTTTGATATGGAGTAGGGATATGTGGAGCAAAGGGTAGAACTGCAATAGTCTTTCCTCCATTTTGAATAGTTTCTTCATGTACTATTTTATCTACTCCTAATGCCAATCCGCTAATTGTTGTAATTCCAAATTCAGTTAAATGTTGAACAAATAATTTAGCTGATCTTTCACCTTCCTTGCTTACTTTTCTTGTTCCAACTATAGTAATTGTGTTTTTTAGATTAATATTTTCTAGATCTCCTATATAATATAAATTAAAAGGTGGATTATTTATTTCTCTTAGCAGTTGAGGGTATTCTGTATCTAAGAAATTTACGAATTTTATGTTATATTTACAAAGTTTTTTTAAAATATGTTCTACTTCTTTTTCCCATATTTTGTTATATTCTATCTTTATATTATCTGTTTCTATTCTATTTTTTATGTAGTCATTAAATAGTTCCTCTTTATTTGTTTCGTACTTTTTTATTAATCTTATTAGTTTGCTAGAACCAATATTTTTTAAAAAATCTAAGTATAAAAATAGATTTCTTAAGTTGGACATTTTATTATAGTTAAACAATTAACAATTATTAATAAAGTTTTTGTTTAAACATTCAAGAAAATTTTTAACAACTGGAATGGCATTAGTTTTTTCAATTCCATTATTTAAATGAACAGTAAATGAATACAAAATATTCTCGTATTCAAAACTACCTACGATCCAACCATGTGTTCTTGGAACCAAACTCCCATTAACAAGTTCAAATGATTCTGCTGTGCCAGTTTTAGCCTTCACATTGTTTGGTAAATAATTTAGACTTCTAACTATACCTTCTGAATTTGTAACTCCTTCTCTCATTCCGGTAAGTATTATATCTCTACTTTTAGATACATCTATTGCTTTTAACAATCTAGGAGTAAATTCTTTAATTACTAAACCATTATGATCTATAATTTTATCTACTACATATGGGACATAATATTTACCGTTATTTTCAAAAGCAGCTATTATAGCTGCCATTTGAATAGGGGTTACTGATGTGGCGCCTTGTCCAATTACTATATTACAAGAATCGCCATCGTACCATTCATTCCCTAAAGATTTTCTTTTTTGGGGTGAGTCTATATTTCCTGTTACTTCTCCAGGTAAATCTATTAGACTAAAGTTTTCTAAATTAAATTCTTTAGCGGATTTAACTATAAAATCGGTAGCATTTGTTTTTAGCGTATAATTACAAAAAAATAGATTACTAGATTTATATATAGCTCTAATTATGTTCATGTTTCCATAAAAAAATTTCCCATATTCACAAAATTCTTGTCCGTTAGGGAATTTTATACATCTGTTTGAATAATAATTATCATTTATAGAGATTTTGTCGTTTTCTAACAAACCATGAGCACTTATTAATTTAAAAGTAGATCCTGGAGCTGCTGCTTGAGATATAGTTTTGTCTAAAAATGGTTTAGATCTAGAATTAATTAATTTATTATAATAGTCTAAATTATTTAAATTACTAATTTTATTACTATCAAAACCTGGATAGCTAACTAATGCTCTTACTTTTCCTGAACTTGTTTCTAAAATTACAGCCCCACCAAATGCAGCATCGTATTCTTTGGTATATTGACTTAATATTTTATATAAGGATTTTTGCCATTTTGAGTTAATATTTAAAATTACTGAGTTTCCAGGTATATACTCTTCTTTATATTCATTATTATTTTTTAATAAAAATTTTCCTCTTAAATCTCCTTCTAATTGTTGTTCAAGTTTATATTTACCCACTATACTATCAAAATTATAAAAAGAATCACTCTTCAATTCATCTAAACTTACTTTCCCTACGTAACCTATTATGTTTGATAATTCTTCTCCGTAGTAATAAGTTCTATTAAGTTTTAATTGAATTTTTATAGGTAATAAATCTAAATTTTTAAGTGATGTATCTATATTCTTTATTTTTGCTGTTTTAATTTCTATATTTATTTTTTTTTCTAGACTTTCTTGTATCTTTTGAGCTATATAATGTTTACTTAGATTTATATAGGTGCTGATGTAATTAGATATTTCATCTTTGGAGTGTGTGTTAATACTGTTTAAAAGTTTAAAATAGTCTAAATAAATAATATATTCATTTAAATTATCTGTAAGCTTTGTATACTCCAAATCATAAAAATTACCTCGAACAGGATGGTGTAAGCTAGTGTGATTTTTATTTATCGTGAAAAAACTTTCGTTTACAGAGGAAGCAATCCAACTGACTTTTAACTGTACTAAAACTAGACTAATAAAATAAATGATTAACAAAATAGTAATTAATATTTTTATTAAAATACTGTCTATAGATATTTTTTTTCCTAATTTATACTTATTCATATAAAAAACTAAACTTATCTTAATATAAAATCTTGTATACTATAAGTTTTTAATAACGAATAATCTTTATATATATTTATCAATCCTTTAATAATAGTCATATCATTCTCTAATTTAATAAAATTTAATTTAAATGCTTTAGAAAAGTATTTATCTATGCCTTTTATTTTACTTCCTCCCCCAGACAGATATATTCCATTTTTATGTAAATCAAAGAATATCTCTGGAGTTATAGTTTCCAAGAAATTGCTTAAATGTTGTGTTATTTTACTTATTATATTTTCTGTTGCTTCTTGTAATTCGATTGAAGAAATTTTAATAGTTCTAGGTAAAAAAGTAGTGTAATCCCTACCAACTATAGAATAAAATGTTTCTTTGTTTGAATTGTTTAAATCTAGCATTTCTTTTTTCAAAATTTCTGCATTTTCTAATGTAATAATAAGATTATATTTATTTTGCATATATTTTTGAATTGCAAAATCTAGCTCATCAGATCCTAGTTTTATTTCATTAAACTTAATTAAGTTTCCTTCATTTAACAGATATATTTTATAAAGATGACTTCCCCAATCTATTATCATAATAGTTTGTTTAGGATAATTCTGATAAACACCATAAAATAATGCTGAAGATTGTTCTATGAATATGGGATTTTTAAATCCAGAAAGAACAAAAGAGTCTTCTAAGGCATTAAGTTCTACTTCAGAAGTATTATGGGGAATTGAAACTATTGGAATAGGTTTTAAAAACCTTAGATTAATAATACTATCTCTAAATTCTCTTTTGTAAATATAACTAAAAAATTTTTTAGCTGATTCAAAATCGTATATAGTTCCATTTTTAAATGGATACATTATTTTTAATTTATCTGACGTACGACCTATAATTTTCTTAGCATTATTACCGAATATGCTTTTGTCGTTTTTGCTATTATTATCAATTATTATTGCATATTCTTCAAAATAATTTGATAAAGCTCTTTTAGTATTTATACAAAATTTACATACTTTACTTCCTATATCAATAAATATTGTAGGGAATAAAAATTTCAAAGCATATATATAACTTTTCATATTGGATTTATTTACTAAACTTGGCATTAGTATTACACATTTATGATTATTTTGCATTTAACAATTAAATACAATGTATAGTAATTAAAGTTAATAAAGACTTTGTTAATTTTAGTTCAATTATTTCTAGATTAGAAGTAAAATATTCATTTTATTAAAATAAGGTTATTGATTTATAATAAAAACATTTAAAAAATATTTTTAACAAATTTCTCAATAAATTTTTTAGTAAGACTACTTAATTAAGAATTTAATTGTTAGATAATGTTTAATGATATGGTTGTTTAGTTGTAATATAACGTTTGAAAAATATGATATTGTAAGTTAAAATATGACAATATACTTTATTAAGATGAGTTTATGTCTAGAAAATGTGAAATTTTAGGGAAAAAAACTTCCTTTGGAAACAGTAAACAACACAGAAGAGGTTCTTCTGGTGGAGGAGGAATCTGGCGATTCAAAGCTCCTAAAACTCGCAGAACTTGGAAGCCTAATTTAAGAAAAATTAAAGTTGTGTTTAATGGAGAAACTAGAAAAATAAAAGTCTCCATGAAAGCTTACAAAAAAATTAAAAATTATATAAAACAAGAGAACCTTGTAAGTGCTAATATAACTAAATAAGGTTATATATTGATCGTAAGCAAGTTAGTTATTCAAATAACAGACTATACCTTAAATTCAATTTCTATTAATGATATTTTAGTAAAATTTTTAGGTAGAGTGTTTCGTAAAATCTATTTTTTAGTCTAGAATTTTTAAGCTACTTAGTTTTAAAACAACAACAAAACTCACAAGTTAATTTTATATTAAAAGTGAACATAATTCCTTTTTAATATATTTCTGTTATATTTCTCTATTTGTATTAACATATAAATTTTAATTATGTATAATTAATTTTATAGATTCAAACTTATGGTTATTAGGTTCAGTAATATTTGATGATACTTATGATTAAATAATTTTGGTAAATAAATTAATGTAAGTTTTATTGTGGGCAAATGTTTAAAAGTGACTCTGCACAAGTATTTATTTACTTAGTACTTATATGCTTAATGTTTTTAGTACTAGTGTTTTTTTCCAAAGACTATTTATTTAGTGTTGTTGGGCTGGTTTTAGGAGACAAAGAATCCCAAAATAAATTTATTAAACCGCCTCATTTGAATATTAATCCTAGTGTTGACTATATAGCTTTATTTAATACTACAATTGGTTCATTTATAGTAGATCTATATGAACAAAATGCACCACAAAATGTTAATAATTTTGTATATTTAGCTACTAATTATTATTACAAAGGGGTTCGTATACATAGAATTATTCCTGGAGTTTTATTTCAATCTGGTGATAGAAATACACTAGATAAAGATAGTGCTAATGATGGATTTGGGCATACAGGATATTTTATAAAAGACGAGATTAATTGGAATAGTTTAGATTTAGATACTCAAAGGAAAAATAAACTTTCATCTTTAGGATATAAGTCTAATCAAGAAGTTACAAGTATTCCAATAACACCATTATCTTTAGTCATGGCAAATGCGGGACCAAATACTAATAGTAGTCAGTTTTTTATCACGTTTTCGAGTGTATCTAAAGATAACTTAAAACACCTACAAGGTAGATTTACGAATATAGGCAAAGTAATTGGTGGATATGCTACAATTCAACAAATTAATCAAATTTCAGTAATTAATGAAAAACCTTCTATAGATGTGTATATACAAGATATAATAATTTATAAAAAATAAGTTTTAATATAATATCCAAACTAAATGTTATTAGAAGTTAAGATATATTCTATATGCTAACAAAGATAATTCCTAGACTGCTATTAATTTTAAGTTTTATTTTTTTTGTTTTATTTTTTACTTCTTTATCTTATGGTGGTAATTATGATGAAGTTTTAATATTTACAAATGAAAAACCTATCAAAAATGATTTTAAGAAGTATGCGTATTTAACTGGGGCTGTTCAAAATCCAGGTGTATACGAAATTAAAGATAATGAACGTTTGATAGATCTTATAATTAGATCTGGTGGTCTTTTAGATATGGCAGATCAATTTGCAATGTCTGAAAAACTTAATTTATCAGCAAAACTAAAAGATGAAGAAAAAATTTTTATTCCATTTAAACAAGAATACAAACAATACGATGCAAATTCTTTAACTGATTTTTCAAATAATAATCTTATTAATATTAACTTAGCTTCAAAAAGTGAATTGGAATCTTTACCTGGAATAGGTTCGGTTCTTGCTCAAAGAATTATAGAAAATAGACCGTTTGAAAGCTTAGATGATTTGAAGAGAGTCCCGGGTATTTCTGATAATAAGTTAAATCAGATTAGATCGCTAATCATTATTTAATTTTATTAATCAATCTCAACTGGCTATGCATTATTTTAATATTTTGCTCCCATATTTAAAATCTAAATTTAGTTATCTACTTAGAAGTTTTACAAATTGGTTAAATTTTTGGCAATTTTGTTTAGTTTTTGGATTTATACTTGGTTTTACAATATCTTTCTCATTACAATTTGAATACAACTTTCTTTTGGTTATAAGTATTTTTTTAGTAATTTTTTTAGTTACATCTTTGACTAGAAGAAAATTTTATTTATTAATATTTTTAATAGGTTTATTTTTAGGTTTTTGGCATAGAGGAATAACAATAAATAATATAAATGATAGGGTTACTATATTACTAAACAACAATGATTTACCCAGAGAAAGCACAACTTATAAAGGTTTGATAATAACAAATAAGCAAGAAAAGGACTTTTATTCTTATATAGATGTTTTACTCACAGATAATACGCAAGTTAGGTTGCAAATACCTAAATATGAAGATCTAAAATATTTACAAACAATAGAATTTTATTCTACATTTAACTTGCCTGAAGAAAAAATTAATGACTTTTACTATAGAAACTTTCTTTTTTCCAAAAATATATATTTAATAGGAAAAGAAGTGGAAATTAAAAATAAATATTTTGACTCAATTTTAAGTAATTTAGTTAGTGAGTTTAAATCTTTGGTTGAAAAAACAATAAATCTTTATATCAATGAACCTTATTCAGCAATTACAAGTGCAATTTTGATAGGGAACAAAAATGATATACCAAAAGATGTGAATGAAATAATTAGAGATATTGGTATTAGTCATATATTAGTTGTTTCTGGGATGCATTTTGTTATTTTTTTAAACATTTTCGTGTATCTATCTAATAAAATCAACATACATAGGAAATTTGCTTTTGTTTTTATTTTGTTTTTATCATTTTTTTATTATTTATTAGTTGGTATTGCTAATATACCTACTCAACGTGCTTTTTTAGGCTTTTTACTAGTAGCTATATCTATTTTATTCGGGAGGAGGCATCTGACATTTTTAATAATATCTTTTGTTGTTTTTTTACAGATTTTTAATAATCCTTTTATTTTTAATAATATTAGTTTTCTGTTAACAACAACGGCTACTTTAGCTTTAAGTGTACAAGTTTTAAAATATAATTATAATTTAAATAATAATTTGCTTAAAACCCTTATTTCGTACATAAAAATTAATATATTTGTGTCTCCAATAATTTTTTTCACGTTTAAAGAGATATCTTTAATTTCAATTATTTCTAATATATTATTTACTCCTTTGGTTCCAATTATTATGTTATGTGGATTTGTCATGTTCTTTTTAAGCTTTATACCTTACTTAGGAACATATTTTTCTGAGTATTTAGGATATTTAATAAATTATATTGTTAAATTTATGTTAGACGTAGGTATAAAAATACAGAACTCTGGATTTAGCACTACGTCAGATGCAATTTTATTTTTAATTTATCTTTTAGCCTTAATTTTTATCGTATTCTTATATGATTACTTTAAATTTATACTAAAACATAAAAAATCAAGTTTAGGGTTTAACTCACATGTTCCTTATCGTTTAAAGTTTATTGATAAGATATCATCATTTGTGTATGAAACTCTAGCTAAAAAGTATACTTTTTTTAATACGAAATTTATATTAAATTACTTAATTCTAACTTCTTTTTTAGTTTATTTTTTATTTAAAAATTTTTATTTTCTGATACCATCTGATCCTAAAGTAATTTTTTTAAATGTTGGTCAAGGTGATAGCATTTTAATAAAAACTAGTAATAATAAGTTTGGTTTAATAGATACTGGACCAAATAAAAATGTTTTATATCAACTTGGTCAAATTTTACCTACATTTTTCAGAGACATAGAATTTGTGGTTCTAACACATCCAGATAAAGATCATGTTGAAGGAATAATACATATTTTGGACAGATATCATGTAAAAAAGATATTTATAAATAAATTTCAAGAGAAAACAGACTTATTTAAATACTTAACAAATAAACTTCTCCAACGAAACATAGATACCTATTATCTCACTACTAATAATGACTTTAAGTTTGGTGAATTTTATTTTGATGTTTTGTGGCCTCAAAATTATTTTAATCCTAATTTGTCTACAAATAATTCTTCTATTTCTTTTAAAATACTGGTAAATAACTATATGATTTATTCATTTGGTGATTTAGAAAGCGAGTTTGAAATACAAGTTTTGAGTAATATCAATTCACAAGTAAATCAACTTAGTAAACATAGTATACTTAAAATTAGTCATCATGGTAGTAAATACTCATCCTCGCAGGAGCTTATAAATTATATAAATCCTGTTTTTACTATAATATCTGTAGGAAAAGATAATCCTTATGGTCACCCTTCTGAGGAAGTTATCAATCTTTTAAATAAAAATGATATAAGTATTTATAGAACTGATATTCACAATAATATTATATTGAATTTTTAAATAATTAGGTGTTACAATAGCTATGTGTAAATCGTTCAGTGAATTTTATAAGTATATGTGTTTAAATAAGATTTTTTTTGTTTGAAAAATTTTAATTCAGATAAAATAAAAAAGTAACATTTTTATGTTAAAATTATGAATTATAGTTTAGTTTAATTCTTGTAGATTTAAAATAAGTAATATGTATAAAGAAGGTAGTGAAGAAATGCAAAATACAATTTTACAGGTTCCAGATATATCTGTTTTTCTAGAGAAAGGACTTCATCTAGGTCATGATTCTACAAAATGGAATCCAAAAATGAAGAACTATGTTTACACTAGAAAGAATAATATTAATATCATTAATATACTCAAAACTAAAGATAAATTAATAGAAGCACTAAATTTTTTAAAAAAAGTTGCTGAAAATTCTAATATTCTAATATTAGGTACCAAAAGACAAGCTTCTGAGTTGGTTAAAAATGCAGGTTTAGCATCTCATTCTTATTATGTACATAAAAGGTGGATTGGAGGAATGTTTTCTAATTTTGAAATCGTTAAAAAAAGTATACACAGGCTAAATAAATTAGAAGAAGCTTTTGAACGAGGAGTACAAGATAGAACTAAATATGAAATCATGTTAATGAAAAAATCTTGGACAAAATTAAATAAATTGTTTCAAGGAGTCAAAACTTTAGATTCATATCCTGGAGCAATTTTTGTTGTAGATGTAAATTATGAAAAACCAGCTGTAAAAGAAGCTAAAGAACTGGGTATAGCAGTAGTAGGTATAGTTGATACTAATTCAGATCCTGATTTTGTTGACTATGTTATACCGGCAAATGATGATTCTATATCTTCGTTATCGTTCATATTAGATCTTGTAGTTAATGCAATTTTGGCCGGGAATAAGGGAGTTGGGGTAAAGCATAGTTTAGTAGATTATTCTAAATTTGAAGTTAAAGTTATTAAAACAGAACAAAACAAACTTTTAAATGATAGTAAAGAAAATTCTTCAGATTTAATTATAATTTCGCAAGCAGAACAAGAACCTAAAAATAAACCGAAAAAAGCAACTATCGGAACTATAACTAAGAAAACAATAAAGTCAAAAACCAAAACTTAATTTGGTTAAAAGTGATGTACCAAAATATAATAAGTAAAATAATAATATATTTTTTACTTTTCTGATTATGACAGTTACAATA
>Ga0308414_1000761_pt1 | contig 20962 bp, 16 predicted proteins | sample HotsprSampleOS50_FD_205667 | JGI IMG/M metagenome (GOLD analysis project Ga0308414, IMG submission 205667) | Hot spring phototrophic mat microbial communities from Octopus Spring, Yellowstone National Park, Wyoming, United States - 20090730_OS50 ...
GTCTGGTTGTACCGGTGCTCATAGCGGCCGAGAAGATGACGCTCAAGCAGATCGGCGCCGAGAGCAAACGCATCGCGGCGGCCGCCAAGGCAGGCAAGATCGAGGGCATGGGCAAGGGCCTGTTCACGATCTCGAACATGGGCATGTTCGGGGTGGAGGAGTTCCAGGCGATCATCAACCCCCCGGAAACGGCGATCCTGGCTGTGGCGACCATCCGCGAGCAGGTGATCGTCAGCGGCGGCACGATGCGCCCGGGGAAAGTCATGACCCTGACGCTCAGTGTGGATCATCGCGTGATCGATGGCGTGCTGGCGGCCAGGTTCCTGGCCAGATTGAAGGAGCTGCTGGAGTGGCCGGGGCAGATGGTGTGAATGGTCGGTGGTCAGTTGTCCGTTGTCAGTTGTCGGGTCATTGGTCCATTGGTCAGTTGTGTTGCATCAATCGCATGTCACCGCCCGATGGCCGACACCACTGACCATCGGACCAGGGACCCAACCACTGACAACGGACCACTGACAACTGACATCTACTACTGACAACCGACACCAACATCATACATATGAGCAATCACTTTGACATCGCAGTACTCGGCTCCGGACCAGGCGGCTATGTGGCCGCCCTCAAGGCCGCGCAGATGGGCGCGAAAGTCGCCATTGTCGAGAAGGAACACCTCGGCGGGACGTGCCTCAATTACGGCTGCATTCCGTCCAAGGCGCTACTGGCGTCGGCGGAGTTGCTGTACCACATACAGCACGCGGGCGACATGGGCATCCAGATTGCAGGGCAGGTGACGGCCAACTGGGAGAAGATCCAGGCGCGCAAGGACAAGGTCGTGATGACCCTGCGGAATGGCGTGAAGGCGCTGCTGGCTGGGAGGAAGGTGACCACATATCGCGGACGGGCTGCACTCGCGGGTCCCGGCAAGGTTGCGGTCACGAAAGATGACGCCCCCGCCGACCAGTTCTCGGCCGACAACATCATCCTCGCCGTCGGCTCCGTGCCCTCGCGCATTCCTGGTTGGCCGACCGATCCGAATATTGTCTGCACGAGCGACGAGAGCCTTCATTGGAAGACGCTGCCGAAGAAGCTTCTGATCGTGGGCGCCGGCGCGATCGGCTGCGAGTTCGCATGCATGATGCAGCCGCTGGGCGTGGAGGTTACCCTCGTCGAGATGCTGCCGCAGATTCTACCCAATGTCGATCCGCAGATCGCGGCCGCGCTGGCCAAGGCGCTCAGTGCCCGCGGGATCAGGATCCATACCGGCATCAAGATCGAGAATCTGGCCATCAACGGCGCTCTGGCGACGGCGACGCTGGGTAATGGGCAGAAGATCGAGGTGGATCGCGTGCTGGTGGCGACGGGGCGGCGGCCGAACACCGACAACATCGGCCTGGAGACGGCGGGCATCAGCACGGACCGCGGCTTTGTGCGCGTGAACGACCGGATGCAGACGCCCCTCAAGGGGCATTACTGCATCGGCGACGCCAACGGGCGGTGCCTGCTGGCCCACGCGGCTTCGGCCCACGGGGTGGTGGCGGTGGAGAATGCGCTGGGGCACGCCCGCGACTTCACAGCGCCCGTGCCCAACTGCATCTATACTTTTCCCGAAGTGGCGACCGTCGGGCTTACCGCCGAGGAGGCGAGGGCCAGGGGAATGCCCGTGGCCGTCGGGACGTATCCGCTGGCCTTTCACGGCAAGGCTCTGGCGGCCGGCGACAACGAGGGAATGGCCAAGGTCATTCGGCATCGCGAGACCGGCGCGTTGCTGGGAGTGCACATGATCGGGCACAATGTGACCGAGTGCATCGCGGCGGCCGGCGCACTGCTGCACCAGAAGGTGAAGGTGCAGGAGATGGCCGAGGTGGTTTTCGCGCACCCGACGATCAGCGAGTCGCTGAAGGAATCGGCCGAGGACGCGATGTACCAGGCCCTGCATCTGCCGCCGCGGAAGGTGCTGCGAGTGGCGGCCGGCGCTGCGACGTGAGCTCGCGGCGAAATGACGAAGTTCGAAACCGCAAACCAGAATCACTCACGAATGACGAGGGCAGGAAGCGAAATCCCGTCTGTGCAGAGGGCTTTGGATCGACTGAAGTCGCTCGGCTCTGTTGCTGAAATGCGCGCGGCGGCGGAGCGTGGCCTTGCGCCAGGCTCGCGCCCCAGGGTCAACTCACACATCCATCTGCCGCCGAATTTCTCGGCGTTCGAGTCGGTGCGGCAGGCGATCGACCTGGCGGCGGAGCAGGGCATCGGTGTCCTGGGCGTGAGCAATTACTACGACTACGACGTCTACGGCGATTTCGTCGAACTGGCGCGGCAGCGCGGGATTTTTCCGCTGTTCGGACTGGAGATCATCTGTCTGATCGACGAGCTGGTGAAGGGAGGCATCAAGATCAACGACCCGGGCAACCCCGGCAAGATGTACATCTGCGGCAAGGGCATCACCCGCTTCGCGCCGTTCAACAGCGTGGCGCAGAAGCTCATCAACATCATCCGCCGCAACGACTCGACGCGCATTGCCGAGATGATTCGGCGGATGGAAGCGATCTTCGCCGAGCGCGGCTTGGCCACCGGGCTGAGCGAAGACGCCGTGATCGCCATGGTCGTGCGGCGGCATGGTGTGCCGCGCAGTCGCGTTTATCTTCAGGAGCGACACGCCGCCCAGGCATTTCAGGAGGCCCTGTTCGCGCGCGTGCCGCCGGCACAGCGCCCCGATGCGCTTGCCAGAGTGTTCGGCGCCGCGCCCGGAAGCGCCGATGATTCGGTGAAGGTGCAGAACGACATCCGCTCTTTCCTGATGAAGGCGGGAAAACCTGCGTTTGTCGAGGAGACGTTCGTCAGCTTCGAGCAGGCGTATCGGCTGATCCTGGAGCTGGGCGGGATACCGTGCTATCCGACGCTGGCCGACGGCACCAGGCCAATCTGTCCCTTCGAGGATCCCGTCGACAGGCTGATCGAGTCGATCAAGTCGCTGCGCATCTTCTGCGCCGAGTTCATTCCCATCCGCAACACGCCGCAGGTGCTGAGCCATTACGTCAGGGCGATGCGGGCCGCCGGGCTGGTCGTCACCGCCGGCACCGAGCACAACACCCTGGACCTGCTCCCGATCGAGCCGACCTGCCTCAACGGCCAGCCGATACCGGAGGATCTGAAGGACATCTTCTGGGAGGGGGCCTGCGTCGTGGCCGCCCATCAGTTCCTGACCCTGCACGGCGAATGCGGATTTGTCGACGCCAGCGGCCATCCCAACCCGGCTTTCAAGACAGATGAGCAACGCATCGAGTCGTTCAGAAAGCTGGGAGCGTCAGTGATCCAGCAGTATTTCTCGGCGTCCTCAGCGCCTCTGCGGTGAATCGTTCCGGAGCATAGTCAGCAATGTCCAGTTCCACGAAGTGGCCCGATTTCAAACCCACCGACTCGTTGCTCGATCAGCTTGTCGGGCTTTCGCGCTACTACGGGGCCGATCCCGAGTTCGTCCTGGCCGGCGGCGGCAATACATCCGTCAAGGATGGCGATCGCCTCTGGGTCAAGGGCAGCGGCCATGCACTGGCGAGCATCACGGCGGAGGGTTTTGTCGAGATGGACCGCCCCGCGCTTCAGCGTCTGCTGGACAGCGCCATCCACCCTGACCGCACGCGCCGTGAGGAGATTTTCAAGGACGCGATCATGGCCGCCCGCATTCATCCGGAGCTGGGCCAGAGGCCGAGCGTCGAGGTGGTGCTGCATCATCTGATGCCCCGCAGGTTTGTGGTGCATACGCACGCGACGCTGGTGAACAAGTTTGCCTGCTGCCGTGCGGGCCAGGCGATTCTCCGCGAACTGTTGGGCGACCAGGTGATCTGGATTCCCGACGTGGATCCCGGGCACGTTCTTGCCGTCACGCTCCGCGATGCGCTCAGGGACTACGAGAAGGCCACGGGCCGCGATTGCCCGCGCGCGGTTATCATGCAGAACCACGGCCTGGTGATCGCGGGGGACAGCCCGGATGACATCAAGCGCGACACCGACTGGCTGATGGAAGAGCTCTCCGCGCGCTTGGGGAGCGCGCCGCGCAAGGATCCCTTCGGCAGGGTATCGTCTCTCGATGCCGCAACGGCGCGTGGGCTGGTGATGATCATCGGCCCGGCCCTGCGCGGCCTGCTTGCCGCGGGGGAATCGCTCAAGGTGGTCAGTTTCGACGATTCGCCGCTGACATTGAGTCTCGTCGGCGGCGCTGAGGGCAGGAGCGTGGCCATGGCCGGGCCGCTCACCCCCGACCAGGTCGTCTACTGCAGGGCGTTGCCTATGTGGTTCGATCCGGCCGGCGAAACCGATGCGGCTGGGCTCGTCGAGCGGCTCCGTGCTGCCATCGCCGCACACACGAAGGACACGCGCTTCCCGCCGCAGGTCATCCTCGTCGAGGGACTGGGCCTCTTCGCCGCCGGCGACGACTTCAAGGCCGCCCAGACGACGAAGCTGGTATACCTCGACGCGATCAAGATCATGGCCGGTGCGCGGCTGCTGGATGAGGTGAACTACCTGGCTCCCAGCCAGCGCGAGTTTTTCGAGAACTGGGAGGTGGAGCAATACCGCCGCCAGGTCGCGAAGGGCGCTGTCAGGACCGGGCGGGCGTCGGGGAAGATCGCCCTGGTCACCGGCGCGGCCCAGGGGTTCGGATTTGAAATCGCCCAGGACCTGGCCGCTCAGGGCGCACATGTCATCCTGACCGATGTGAACGTCGAGGGCGTCAAGAAGGCGGCCGCCAGCATCGGGGGGGACAGGACGCTGGGAGTGGCGATCGACGTTACCGACGGTGCGTCCGTGGAAGAAGCGGTTTATCAGTCGATCCGCGCCTACGGCGGCTTTGATCTGGTCGTCTCAAACGCCGGCGTCCTCAAGGCCGGCAGCGTGAAGACCCAGAGCGAGAAGGACTTCGATTTCGTTACGGCCGTCAACTACAAGGGCTATTTCATCTGCGTGCAGAAGACCGCGCCCGTCCTGGCCATCCAGCATCTGGCGAAACCCGACTACTGGTCGGACATCATTCAGATCAACAGCAAATCGGGGCTTCAGGGCTCCAATCGCAATTTCGCCTACGCGGGCAGCAAGTTCGGCGGCATCGGGCTGACACAGTCGTTCGCGCTGGAGCTGGTCGAGGATGGCATCAAGGTCAACGCGATCTGTCCCGGCAATTTCTTCGACGGGCCGCTGTGGTCCGATCCCAACACCGGCCTGTTTGTGCAGTATCTGCGCAGCGGCAAGGTGCCCGGGGCCAAGACGATCCAGGACGTACGGAAGGCTTACGAGGCGAAGGTGCCGATGGGGCGGGGATGCACGACCGCGGACGTGATGAAGGCGATCTATTATCTGATGGAACAGAAGTATGAGACTGGACAGGCGGTCCCGGTGACCGGCGGACAGGTGATGCTGGGTTGACGGCTGTCAGTGGTCCGTGGTCAGTTGACGGGTCACTGGTCCGTGAGTCAGTTGTGCCGCATCTGGCCTGCTACCACTGACCAACGGACCAATGACCCAACCACTGACAACGGACCACTGACAACTGACGTCCCGGATACGCATCAAGGAACACAATGATCACAACTCCCAAAACCCAATACGCCATCCAACTCGTCGGCCCCGGCCAGCTCAGACTCAATCCAACCAAGGAGGTCTTCACACCCGGTCCGTATCAAATTCTCGCCAAAGTGGAGTGCGTGGGCCTGTGCTTCTCGGATCTGAAGCTCCTCAAGCAGTTTTCGCAGCACCCTCGCAAGAGCGAGGTCACCGCCGGGCTGGACAAGGCCATTCTGGCCGAGATCCCCAGCTATGTTCCCGGCGACAAGCCGACGGTCCCCGGCCACGAGGTCGCCTGCCGCATTATAGCCGTCGGCGAGAAAGTCAGGCACCACAAAGTCGGTGAACGATGTCTGGTGCAGACCGACTACCGCGATCTGCCCACGGCCAGCTCCAACGCCGCCTTCGGCTACAACTTCGAGGGCGGACTCCAGGAATACATCCTCATGGACGAGCGCGTGGTCGTCGACAAGACCGGTGAGCGGTTCCTTATCCCGGTCCCGGAAGATCTGCCGGCCTCGGCGGTCGCGCTGGTCGAGCCCTGGGCGTGCGTCGAGGACTCGTACGTCAACGAAGAGCGGCAGAGCCCCCTGGCCGGTGGACGGATGCTTGTCGTGGTGGAGCCGGGGCATCGGGAAGAAGGCATCGACGAGCTGACGAGCCGAGCACGACCCGCCTCCATCACACGCGTCGCTCCCGCCGATGTCGCCGCACTGCCGAACGAGGCCTTCGACGACATCATCTACTTCGGCGCCGGCAGGAGCACGCTCGAAGTCCTCAACGACAAGCTGGCCGCTCGCGGAATCATGAACATCGTCCTCGGCGGGAAGAGGATCGGCCAGCCGGTTTCCGTTGGCATCGGGCGCGTCCACTATGGCATGACCCGCTGGATCGGCACAACCGGCACAGACGCGGCCGAGTCGTACAGGCACATTCCCGCGACGGGCGACATCCGCGCCGGCGAGAAGATCGTCGTCATCGGCGCCGGCGGCCCGATGGGTCAGATGCACGTCATCCGCGCCATCTGTTCGGGCATCGCGGGCATCGAGCTGGTCGGCACGGATGTCGACGATGCGCGCCTGGCGGCGCTGATGCGGAAGGTCGAGCCGCTTGTGAAGGCCGGCGCCGTCAAGGTCCGCATGGTCAACACCGGCAAGTCGCCTTTGAGCGAGAAGTTCAGCTACTTCGCCCTGATGGCGCCGATCGGTGCGCTGGTGGCCAACGCCATCCGCGACAGCCTGCCCGGTGCGCTGATCAACATTTTCGCCGGCATCCCCGCGCCCACGAGGCAGGAGCTGGACCTGGACACTTACATTGCCAACCGCTGCTACATGTTCGGCACCAGCGGCTCGGTCATCCGCGACATGAAGATTGTGCTGAACAAGGTGCAGTCCGGCCAGCTCGACACCAACACCTCGGTCGACGCCGTCAGCGGCATGGCCGGCGCCACCGATGGCATCGCGGCCGTCGAGAACCGCACGCTGGCAGGCAAGATCATCGTCTATCCCATGCTTCATAACCTGGGCCTCACCCCGCTGTCGGAGTTGCCGATGAAGTTCCCATCGGTGGCCGCGAAGCTGGAGAACGGCAAGTGGTGCAAGGCTGCCGAACAGGAACTGCTGCGCGTGGCGGCGCGATGAGCCACCCTGACCAAGCCAGCATCGTCATTCATCCTTCGAGCTTCGTCATTGATTCGGATTTCGGATTTCGTCTTTCACTGAACCCTGAACCCTGAACCCCGAACCCTGAACCCTCACCCCATCCAACTCGTCTGCTTCGACCTGGGCCGCGTACTCGTCCAGATTGCCGGCGACTGGGCCGACGCCTGTCGGCGCAGCGGAGTCGTTCTGCCCGCGGGCGATCACGCGACGCACGACAGACTTGTGCAGCTTCTGGAAGTTGGCCGGCTCGACGAGTCGACCTACCTGAAGCTCGCCTGTGAGTGCTTCCCCGGCATCGCTGCCAGTCAGTTTCAGGTCATTCTCGACGCGTGGCTGGTCGGTCCCTACGAGGGCATGAGCGATCTGTTTTCCGCGTTGCGCCGCCGCGGGCTGAAGCTCGCCTGCTTCTCCAACACCAACGCCTGGCACTGGCGCGCGCTCACCGATCCCGACGGGCCGTATCGCGAACTGCAGCAGCTCGACTATCGCTTCGCGAGCTGCGAGATCGGCCACGCCAAGCCCGATCCCCGCGCCTATCGGCACGTGGAGCAGCGCAGCGGCTTCTCGGGCGGGCAGATCTTTTTCCTGGACGACCGCCCCGAGAATGTCCAGGCCGCCCGTGATTTGGGTTGGCAGGCCGAATGGATCGACCCGTCACGGGAGGGGTTGCCGCAGGCGGTGGAGCACCTGCGGCGTCGGGGGCTGCTGGGGTGAGGGCGGCGCGTTGCAACGGCGCTTGGTGTGCAGCAATTCGTCATTACTATTGTGTGCATGGACCACGACCGCCTCTTCAAGCAGCTTCTGCGTGAGTTTTTCATTGAGTTCCTGGCGTTGTTCTTCCCGAAGGTGCTGCGCTACATCGACCGCGGGAGCATCGAGTTTCTTCCGCCGGAGATCTTCACCGACATCACCGGCGGCGAGCGGCATGAGGTCGATCTGGTGGTCAAGGCGCGGTTCAGGGGCAGGGACGCGTTCTTCCTGATCCACATCGAGAACCAGGCTTCGGCCCAGCGGGACTTTCCCAGGCGGATGTTCAACTACTACGCGCGGCTGCATCTGGACCGCGGCCTGCCGGTGTACCCGATCGCGATCTTCTCATTCGACAAGCCGGGGACGGCGCAGCCGGACACGTATAGGGTTGTGTTCCCCGACCGGGAGGTCCTGCGGTTCCGGTACCGGACGGTGCAGCTCAACCGGCTGAACTGGCGGAGCTTCGTCCGCCATCGCAATCCGCTGGCGGCGGCGTTGATGGCCAAGATGAGGATCGCCCCGGCGGAGCGGCCGCGGGTGAAGCTGGCGTGCCTTCGGCTGATCGCGACGCTAAAATTGAACCCGGCCAGACTGGCGCTGATCCGGGTGTTCGTGGATTCGTACCTGAGGCTGAACGCGGCCGAGATGGTGCAAATGGAGCGAGACATGAAGACGTTAAAGCCGGCGGAGCAAGAGGCGGTCGAAGAGGTTCTCAACGAATGGGTTGAGAAGGGCATGGAGCAGGGCAGGCGCCAAGGCAAGGAGGAGCTGGTGCTGCGGCTGCTTGCGCGGCGTCTGCGGTCGGTTCCGGCGGACATGGCTCGGCGGATCGCGGATTTACCGCCCGAATCTCTGGAGGAGCTGGGGGAGGCTCTGCTGGAGTTCCAGAGCATTGACGATGCCCGAGCCTGGCTGGCCGGCCGCTGAGTCTCGCGGAGACCGGGCACACGGCGGGGCTGGGGGTATCTGGCGTGAGTTTGGAGGCGGGCTGAGGTGGCATTAGCATCTTGCTGATGGACCACGACCGCCTCTTCAAGCAGCTTCTGCGTGAGTTTTTCATTGAGTTCCTGGCGTTGTTCTTCCCGAAGGTGCTGCGCTACATCGACCGCGGGAGCATCGAGTTTCTTCCGCCGGAGATCTTCACCGACATCACCGGCGGCGAGCGGCATGAGGTCGATCTGGTGGTCAAGGCGCGGTTCAGGGGCAGGGACGCGTTCTTCCTGATCCACATCGAGAACCAGGCTTCGGCCCAGCGGGACTTTCCCAGGCGGATGTTCAACTACTACGCGCGGCTGCATCTGGACCGCGGCCTGCCGGTGTACCCGATCGCGATCTTCTCATTCGACAAGCCGGGGACGGCGCAGCCGGACACGTATAGGGTTGTGTTCCCCGACCGGGAGGTCCTGCGGTTCCGGTACCGGACGGTGCAGCTCAACCGGCTGAACTGGCGGAGCTTCGTCCGCCATCGCAATCCGCTGGCGGCGGCGTTGATGGCCAAGATGAGGATCGCCCCGGCGGAGCGGCCGCGGGTGAAGCTGGCGTGCCTTCGGCTGATCGCGACGCTAAAATTGAACCCGGCCAGACTGGCGCTGATCCGGGTGTTCGTGGATTCGTACCTGAGGCTGAACGCGGCCGAGATGGTGCAAATGGAGCGAGACATGAAGACGTTAAAGCCGGCGGAGCAAGAGGCGGTCGAAGAGGTTCTCAACGAATGGGTTGAGAAGGGCATGGAGCAGGGCAGGCAGGAGGGCAGGCGCCAAGGCAAGGAGGAGCTGGTGCTGCGGCTGCTTGCGCGGCGTCTGCGGTCGGTTCCGGCGGACATGGCTCGGCGGATCGCGGATTTACCGCCCGAATCTCTGGAGGAGCTGGGGGAGGCTCTGCTGGAGTTCCAGAGTATTGACGATGTCCGAGCCTGGCTGGCCGGCCGCTGAGTCTCGCGGCTAAGGGCCGGCTGGATCGCTCGGACCTGAGAGCCGCCCGATGACCCAATGCCTCGAACCCTCTGACCTCGTCCGCGTATCTGTTATAGTTCCCGCAGCCAGGAGGCCCCACATCCCCCCGATGCTCAGACCCGCAACCGTCTACGACGTTCCGCACCTTCAGCGGATCATCAACAGCCACGCCGAGCTGGGGAAGATGCTCTTCAAGAGCTTCGCCGACCTCTTCGAGTCGCTGCGCGACTTCGCCGTCTACGAGACCGACGGCCAGGTCGTCGGCTGCGTTGCTCTGACGATCATCTGGGCCGACCTGGCGGAAATCCGCTCACTGGCCGTGGACGAGAAGTTCCAGGGGCGGGGCATCGGCCGCCAGCTCGTGCAGTGGACGGTCGATGAGGCCCGGCGCCTGCACATCCGCAAGCTCATGGCCCTCACGTACGAGCAGCGTTTCTTTGAGAAGCTGGGTTTTGCCGTCGTTCCCAAGGAGTCGCTGCCGCTGAAAGTGTGGAGCGACTGCGTGCGCTGTCCCAAGCGCGACGGCTGCGACGAGATCGCCATGGTCCGGGTGCTGGAGGATGTGCCCATCATCCAGTTGCCGGCCGCTCCGCCCACTCCCCGGGGCGTGAGCGTGCCGGTGCTGCCCACCGAAGATGACTGACGTGACTGACATTGTTGCATTTGCCGCCGTTTGCCTGCACGATTCGCGGCCATGCGCTTCACGCTCTTTCAGGGCGACCGCCTCCCGGCGCTGCTGCTGATCGCCGGCGGCGCCGCGGGCCTGCTGTTGGCCGCGCTGCTATGCGCGCGCCGCGCTGCGCGGGTGGCGACGATCGCCCCGGGTCTCGCGGCCATGGGGCACTGGCTGCCTGTGGCGGCGGCGGCGCTGATCGCCGCCTTGCTGGGACAGACCGAGATTGCCATCGGCATCGTCTTTGGCAGCAGCGTCATGGCGCTGTCCGCGGCCGCCGGATTCATCCTACTGGTGGCGCCCGTCGGCGGGACGACACCCCTGGCGGGGCGCACGTGGCTGTTCCTGCCCGTGCCGGCGCTGCTGGCTTTCGTGGTCGGGTTGAGCGGCCGGGTGGGTCCTTTCGAGGTGCTGCTGCTGGCCAGCCAGGGGGCTGTCATGCTGATGCTCTGGAGCGGCCGTTCTCCCCGGCAGGGCGTCGACAGTCCGCCGGCCGTCCCTAAGGCGCCGGTTGCGAGGCCGACGGCCCTTGGAATACTCGAGATCGTGGCCGCCGTGGCCCTGGCCGCCGTGGCCGCCTGGGCCGCCACGCGCGGCGCCGAGCGGCTGGCCTGGCAGGACGACTGCTTCCCGGCCGGCGTCATCGCCTCGGCGCTGCTGGGCGCGGTGCTGGGGCTGCCGCTGGCCTACAGCGGCTCGCCGCTGGCGGCCGCCGGGCGAAGCGGCGATGCCCTGTGCGTGAATGTGGGCGTGGTGTACCTGAACCTGGGCGCACTGCTGCCGCTGGCGTTCGGAGTGCCACTGGCCTTGATGGTCTGGGGCGCCGATGGCCCTGCTGTGGCTGCCGTAGCCGAGCTGTCGCCGCTGGTGTATCCCCGCATCGCCTGGCGGATCGACGCGTTGGCGCTGCTCATTCTGTCGCTGCTGCTGGTACCGGCCGCGGACAATCGTCTGCGCCTGGACGGGCACATCGGTTTGTGGCTGATCGCCGCGTATACGATTTACATCGTTGCCCAGGCCATCGCCGCGGCCTCCTGAGATAAAGAGGGTCGGGGAGTGGGTCGGGAGTCTTTTCAGCGGCTGGGAGGCATCGGGGGACGGTATTTCTTTCTCAAGGGCAGAGGCGGCAACGGGCCCGCTCACCTGACTCGAGACCGCTGCTCCGACGGGCTTATTGCGCGTATATCGGCCGAGCGCGACGGCCGCCTGGGCAATGTCGCTGTGGGCGCCGTGAGTATCGGAGCCGCCCCACGGTCTTTCGAAGTGCCGGCACGCCCCGGTCCCCGCGGTATGAGCCTTCAGGGACCTGCCATTCGGCAGAGCGTGTACGTTAGCTTTTCGATCCAGTAGAGATCTCCGGTGCACCAGGGCATGTCGCTGAGGCGTGCGAGCACGGCCGCATCGTCGCGATACACCCAGGCGCGCACCTGGAACATGGCGCGGGAGTACTGCGGATAGAGGATCGACATCTCGCCGACGGGCAGGCCTTCGGTCCACGCCAGGTGCCAGAAGTTGTTGCGCAGGAAGTACACGTCCATGTTGGCGCGGATGGCCTGGGGGGCCTTCCGGCCGATCAGGCCGGCCAGCTCGCGCGTCATGCCCAGCCACAGGACGGGTTCCGCGCGAAATGTCTGGTAGAACGATGCCGTTCCACGAGGCAGGACCTGCACCGTATGCGGCGTGCCGGGCAGCTCGCGCACATCCTTAGCGGACAGCTCCAGCGCCAGGCGCTCCACGACCAGCGGGAGGAGAATCTCGACGGCGCGCGCGGCTTCGGGCTCATGGCCGGCCAGTCGGGCCAGCCGCGCCATGCCGATGAGGCTGCCAATGGTCTCGTTGAGGCGCACGCCAGGCCCGCCATCGTTGATGTTGAAGTTCCTCGAAGGAGGCTTCTGCATGAGGCCGGATGCCACGACAGAGGCCTCGCCAAGAGCCTGCTCGATCACGGGCCACGCGGCGCTGGCAAGGTCGAACTGGCCGGTGAAGTGGCAATAGGCCCAGAACGCATACATGCCCTGGTAGCTCCGGAGCGGCGTGGCGGCACGCTGCTCGCTAATGGGGCCGATCGTCACAACGTCTTGGGGGCCGCCGATGAGACGGGGATTGCCTTCCATCGGATACAGCGATGTGGAGAACGGCGGGCGCTTTTCGTATTCGCGTTTCAGCAGGTCGATGGTCCTGCTTCGCACGTCGGAACGAAGGTGAGGCAGAGCCTCACTCAGTGCCAGGAACGTTTCGCGCGGGTGGGCAAAGGCGTACACGGGATGCTTGCCCGTGGGGACGCGCAGGGGCATCAAAGGCCACGCGTCCAGCAGTTCCTGCACATGCTGATTGAGCGCGTCGGCGATCATGCCCTCGGACACAACAGCAGGCCGGGCGGACGGCACGTCGGCGATCATCTGACGGATGTCATCGGCCGTGATCGTCGGCGCCTCGGCGCCCGCCGCCAGCGAGGCGGCGGCAAGACCGAGCAGCACACAGGCGGAAATGAACGAATGCCTCAGGTCTGATGGCATTTATTGGCCCTCCAGGCAGATCACCATGCCGCCCACACACCAGAACAGTTCCTTGCCGCATATGGCCAGCGCACCGCGGCCGGAGCCGTGCCACTCGTTGGGGGCGTAAACGAGCCTCATACCGCCGACCTCGATGGGGAATGGCTTCAGATCCTTGTCTCCATAAATGCCGCCGTACAGGTCGCGGTAACCACCGATGACGAACGATTGCCGTCCGGCAAGCTCCAATCCCCAGATGTTGTCCTGATGCGCGAAATAGACGCGGCCGCCGCCAATGGAGCAGTTGTACGCCTCGTCATACTCGAAGGTGAAGCCCCAGCCGGGCGCGGCCCTGGGGTGTTTGCTGGCCCAGTTCAGAAGCTCAGCTCGGCCTGTCTTCGGGTGGAAACGGGCAAAGCCGTAGGGGAATCGCGATTCGGAACCGCACCAGTTGGCGTAGTATGAAACGGTGGTCGTGTAAAGCCAGCCTTCGGGATCAACCGCGCCGGGATTGCGCACGGCCTCGTTTCCGGCGGTATAGAGGCTGGGGACGATGAACTTCTCCCTGCCATCGGACAGGTTGAAGGCCCAGAGCGTCTTCTCACGAGGATTCTCCCTGAGATAATCAATGATGGCATTCTGTTCCCGGTCCAGGTCTGCTTGAGGAGGATTGCCGACGATGGGCTTGGCCCACCGTCCGGAGTAAACGCCGTGCTTTTCGCCGGCGAGTCGGCCCACCATCTCAAAATGCTTGTCGCGCAGTTGGCCGTCATTGATGGCAGGAGAGGTGAAGAATGCCACGGCCTGGTCCCAGATGATCGGGTAATAGCCGCGCATGGTGGCGGCGTACATCGTCTCGGTCTTCCACTTCAGCGAGCCGTCGGCGAGATTGAGGCAGTAGCCGCGGCCGTCTTCGGAGGCGAAGATCACAACATCATCCGTCGCGGCGGCGGTTGTGAGGATGGGCCGCGGTGTCTGGTATTTCCAGCGAAGCTCCCCACTGGCCGCGTCGACCGCATAAAACACACCGTCCCGCCCGCCCATCATGACCAGCCCGCGGTGGACGCAGGGGGACGTCCAGAAGCCGTACCTGGCGTGAAACGTCCACTTCGCCTTACCAGTTGCCGGATCGACCGCATGGATATGCCCGCCGATGGAGCCGACATAAACTGTGCCCTCATAAACGGCCGGCGAGCCGATGATCATGCCGCCGGCGTCATATTTCCACACCGTCTTGCCCGTGGCGCGGTCCAAAGCGTAGAGGTTGCCGGCGTAGGTGCCGACCAAGACCTTATCCTGCCACACAATGGGCTCTGCCCAGGAGTCGATGTTTTCGAGGCAGAAGAGGGCGACCCATTTGTAGCCCGGGCCGGGCGTAAACGGCACGGCGGGAGAATCAGCGGTGTAGCCCGATCGCGCAACGTCGCGATGGACCGTCGGCCAGTCAGCGGCGGCGCAGAGGCCGGCGAAGAGGAAGGAAACAAGAAGCGCCAAAGTCGGGTACGGACGGTGCATGCCCGAAGGATACGGCACACGAGGGCGATTTTCAAATGCTCCGTGCGCCCTTGCGCGATCCGCACGCTGGTTGTGCATTTCAACGAAACCCGCAGCGTGCGCCTGCGCGCTCGGCGCGGCGATCAAGCAAGTGGGCGCGGCGGCCGTCCCTTCGCTCCACGCGCTCACTCCTGACCCGTCTGTTTCTCGTACTGTCTGGCCGTCAGGAGCTTCTCCATCTCGGCCGGATTGGTCGCCTTCACCTTGATCAGCCATCCCTCGCCAAAGGGGTCCTTGTTGACCAGGGCGGGGTTGTCGGCCAGGGCCTCGTTGACGGCCACCACGGTGCCGCTTACGCCGCTGACCAGATCGCTGGTCGCCTTCACCGACTCGATCTCGCCGAAGGCGCGGTTGGCCGCAACGGCCGCGCCCACCCTGGGCAGATCGACGAAGGTGATGTCGGTCAGCTCGTCGGCCGCGAACTGGGTGATGCCGATGGTGACGGTGTCGCCGTCAAGGCGGTGCCACTCGTGGGTTTCAAGGTATCTTCTGTCATCGGGTACGGACATGGGGTTTCCTTGCTGTGGGCGCCGACGGGGCGCCCGGTTCGATCACTTGGGGCGCCTGTAGAACGGCAGCTTGACGACCCGGGCGCCAACCAGCGCGCCCTTGATGTCGGCCGCGAGCGCGGCGCCCTCTGCCGCGTGGGGGGCATCGACGTAGGCCATGGCGATCGATTTCTGCAGCGTCGGCGAGAACGTGCCGCTGGTGACGGCGCCGACGACGGCGTCGCCGGTGTGGATGGGCGTGTCCTGACGCGCGATGCGCCGGCCCTCCAGCTCCAGCCCGACGAGGCGGCGCGCCGGGCCGTCGCGGGCGATCTGCCTCAGCGCCTCGGCGCCGATGAAGTCCTTGTTCAGGTCGACCGCCCAGCCCAGCCCCGCCGAGAGCGGGTCGATGCTCTCGCTCAGCTCGTGCCCGTAGAGCGGCATGCCCGCCTCCAGCCGCAGCGTGTCGCGCGCCCCCAGCCCGGCCGGCATGATCGTGGCGTCGTGCCGGTCCGTGGAGCCGCCCAGTGCCCGCACCGCCATGGCCGCGGCGCGAGCCGACAGGATGACCTCCACGCCGTCCTCGCCGGTATAGCCGCTGCGGAAGAATGTCAGGCTGAAGAACATGATCGACATCCGCTGGAAGTGATACCGGGGGATGTGGCTGACATCCACCACCTCGGCCAGCCGTTCGATGACCCTGGGGCCCTGAATGGCCACCATGGCGGTGGACTCGGTCTGGTCCTCGATCTGGACGCCGAAGCGGCCTGCTTTGGCGACAGCGTGGAAATGATCGAGCAGTTTGGCGCGGTTGGCGGCGTTGCACACCACCAGCCAGCTTTCCTGGTCGCGCGAGACAATAACGTCATCGAGAACGCCCCCGCCCGCATTGCACACGAGGGAATAGCGCGACTGGCCGACCTGTTGGTCGCTCACGTTGCGCGTGAGGACGTGGTTGAGGAAGGCTTCGGCGGCGTGGCCGGAGAAGCGCAGGCGGCCCATGTGCGAGACATCGAAGATCGAGCCGCTGGCGCGCGTCTGCTGGTGTTCGGGCACGATGCCGCGGTACAGAAGGGGCATCTCCCATCCGGCGAACTCGACCATCTTCGCGCCGGCGGCCACATGGAAATCGTAGAGCGGGGTGCGCTTGAGCATTCGAGGCGCGACACTAGCCGTGGGAGGGGGGGCCAGTCAAGGACCCCCGTGCCCCCGTCGTGCGGCCGCGCGATTCCAGACCGCCAGCCGCAGAAAGTGTCGTGCCGCCGGCCTGTGATCGTCGCCATATCAGCTCGCCCTTTTCGCCTCCGCCGGCCGAGCGTCGACCAGCGAGCCGAAGCGCCTCACCTGCGGCCAGACCGCACCCACGGCCAGCACCGACAGGATCGTCCCGATGCCGCCGATCACCACCGACGCCACCGCTCCCCACAGGTGCGCCGTCCATCCCGCCCGCAGGCCGCCTATCTCGTTGCTGGCGCCGATGAAGATCGCGTTGACGGCCGACACCCGCCCGCGCATCGAGTCGGGGGTGAGCACCTGCACCAGCGTGTGGCGGACCACCACGCTGACGTTGTCCACCGCTCCCATCACGAACAGCATCGCCAGCGACAGCCAGTAGTTGCGCGACAGCCCGAAGACCACCGTGGCCACCCCGAACGCGGCCACCGCCAGCAGCATCGCCCGCCCCGCGTGTTTCATCGGCGGCATGTGGGCGATGATCATCGCCATGCAGAACGCGCCGATGGCCCCGGCCGCGCGCATCCAGCCGAATCCGACTGCTCCCACCCCAAGTATGTCTTTGGCGAACACCGGCAGCAGATACACCGCCCCGCCCAGCATCACCGCGAACAGGTCCAGCGTCAGCGTGGCCAGGATGATCTTCTGACTGGCGACGAAGCGCAGCCCGCGCGTGAGGCTTCGCATCACCGGCTCGTGGATTCGCCGCATCGCCGCAGCCGGCCGCGGCAGACGGCTGACCATCACCGCGAACACCAGCGTGCATGCCACGTCGATCAGGTACGCCGTGCGCACGCTGTGGGCGATCACCACGCCCGCCAGCGCCGGGCCGGCCATCGCCGAGAGCTGTGTGAAGCTCGAGTTCCACGTCACCGCGTTGCTGAAAACCCAAGTGGGCACGATCTGCGGCAGCAGCGCCTGACGGGCCGGCCGCCCGATGGTGTTGGCGGCGCTGCTCAGCAGCACGCAGACGAACATCCAATGCACGCCCCAGCCCTCGCGATACGACAGCCACGCCAGCCCCAGCGTGCCCGTTGACGCCAGCACGCACATCGTGGCGATGATCCGCCGACGGTCCATCCGGTCGGCCAGCACCCCTGCCGGCAGCGCCAGCGCCACCAGGGGAATCACCTGAATGCCGGCCAGATATCCGAGGTAAAGTTCCTTGCCCGTGCGGTCGTAGATTTCCCAGCCCAGTGCAGCGCCGGTCATCATGTGGCCAACCAGGGCGGTCATCCATCCGATGGTGTACAGCCGGTAGGTGCCAAAACGCAGGGCGGCATAGGGGTCGTGTCCCGGCCGCGCCGGTGAGTGGTCCAGCGCCCCGATGGCCGGCGCCTCCTGCCCCAGCTCGGCTTCGGTCGGCGCGGCCGACGCCGGCCGGTCGGGATCGGGCGGCTCGTAGCCGAGGATGCTCGAGTCGTTCGGGTCGGGCGTTGGCTGGGCCAACTCATCTCAGTCGAGGGCGTTGAATCGGTGCCCAGTCACGTGGATGAACACATCTTCGAGGGTCGGCTTCCCGATTGAAACCGATTCCACCAGTCCGGGCAACGCCTCGACAAGCTGCGGCACGAACTCATGCGCCCGCGGCCGCTCGATCCGCACTGTCTGCTCCACCTGCTCGGCGGCCACGTTCAGCCGCTCCCGCAGTGCCGCGCAGACGCCCGCCGGATCGCGGCTGGTGAGGGTGATGACGTCTCCGCCGATGAGCTGCTTGAGCTGGGATGGCGAGCCCTGCGCCGCCAGTCGCCCGTTGTCCAGGATGGCCAGGTTCTCGCAGCGCTCGGCATCATCCATGAGGTGAGTGGTCAGGAGGATGCTGACGCCATCCTGCCGCCGGGCATGGCCCAGCGCCTGCCACATGTCGATGCGTGCTGACGGGTCCAGCCCGGTGCTCGGCTCGTCCATGATGAGGATGCGCGGACGGGTGAGCAGCGACTTGGCCAGCTCCACGCGGCGGCGCATGCCCCCGCTGAGCGACTGGACCAGCTCCCGCCGACGATCGGCCAGCTCGAACCGCCGCAGCATGTCGTCGATGCGAGCGGAAAGAGCGGCCCCCAGCAGGCCGTAGAGATGCCCGTGATGCCGCAGGTTCTCCTCGACGGTCAGATGCCGGTCGAGGCTCGGCGACTGGAATACAACCCCAATCAACGACCGCACCCGCATGCTTGACGATGCCAAATCCAGCCCCAGCACGTTTACTTTGCCGGCCTGCACCGGCAGCAGAGTCGACAGAACCCGGAAGAGCGTCGTCTTGCCGCTGCCGTTGGGTCCGAGCAGCCCCAGGATTTGACCCTCCTCCACGCCCAGAGTCACATCGTCCAGCGCCAGACGCTGGCCGTATCGATGCGAGAGGTGCTCGATCTGGACGATGACCTGGTTCAAACTTTGTCGATCATCATGAACGCCAGCAGCAGCGGCAGATAAAGAATGGACGCCAGAAACAGTCTGCGCGCATCGTTTCGGGCGCCGGAGGCGCTGCACGCCAGGGCGAAGCCCAGAAATGCCAGACCCAGGATCAGCGCCAGCCCCGCATAAAGCGGCCCGACCATGCCCAGCGCCATCGGCATCAGAGATGCCGGCAGCAGGGCCGCGGCGTACAGGACCATCTGCCGGCCGGTGCTGCGCAGGTCCGGTTCGACCACCGGGAGCATCTTGAAGCCGCCCCGGCGATAGTCATCGCGATAGAGCGTGGCGATCGCCAGGAAGTGCGGCATCTGCCACAGGAACAGGATGATGAACAGGACCATCGCCTCGGGCGACAACTCACCGCGCACCGCGGTCCAGCCCATCACCGGCGGAATGGCGCCGGGGACAGCGCCCACAAGAGTACACGAGGGCGTCAGGCGCTTCATGGGCGTGTAGATGAAGACGTACGCCAGCAGAGTGATCGCACCCAACGCGGCCGTCAGCACGTTCACCAGCAGCGCCAGTTGTCCCACGCCCAGCACCGACAGCGCCACCGCGAAAATCAGCGCATCCCGCGGCGCCATGCGCCCGGCCGCCAGCGGGCGGTTGGCCGTGCGCTGCATCCGCGCGTCCCAGTGACGTTCCAGGTACTGGTTGAGCGCGCTGGCCCCCGCGGCCGTCAGCGCTGTGCCCACCAGCGCGTACACCATCAGCGCCCACTGGAACGTGTATTCGACGGCCATGTAGTAGCCCACAGCCGTGGTGATGACCACCAGCGTGTTCAGCCGTGGCTTGGCCAGCTCGGCGAAATCGGCCAGCCGGCCGCGCAGCGAGAGCGCGGCGGCGCGGCCCACCAGGGCCGGCGCTGTTTCCACAGCGGCATCGGAAGGCAACTCACCCATGTTCGTTGGCAACGCCATCTCGCACCATTCTCAGCATGCTCGACCTGCAACCGCCTGGGGGCGCGGCAGCGCCTCGGCTGATCCGGCCGGGCGCCGCGGCGCCAATGCCGCTGACGACCCCTGCTGGCCGCCGAGGCGCACCGCCCGCGCGGCGATCACGAAAGCCGCAGCCAGAAGCAGCGCGCCCACGGCCACGTGCGCGCTGGCGATGTCCGGCGGTTTGCGCCACAGCACGGTCAGCACGCCCAGCGCCAACTGCGCGATCAGCAATGCGGCCGAAAGCCACGCCAGTCGCGTCAGCCACGGCTCATCGCGATGCCGGCGCAGAATGTGTACCACCAGCGTGATGACGCCCACGCTCACCACGATCGCGCCCACGCGATGCGCAAAGTGCAGCCACACCTGCCACATGCTCACCGGATCCAAAGTGAACTGACGCTGGCCATCGCGATAGCGGTTGACCGCGCCGACGACGCCGCGGGCGTCGGTGTTCAAATCCACCTGCTCCGGCTGCTGGATCCGCCACTGGTTGATGCGCTCCAGCTCGGCCGCGCTGGTGGGCGGCAGCAGGCGCCCGTAGCTCAGCGGAAAGTCCGGGATGGCCAGCCCCGCGCGGTAATGGCGCATGACGGCGCCGACGATGAGCTGGACATAGATCAGCGCGACGGCGATCGCCGCCAGGCGCAGAACCCGGCCGGCGGGCGCCCCGGCCGCGCTGCTCGGCGCCGCCGGCGGCTCGATCCAGCGCCTGGAGGTGACGGTGGCGATCAGTGCGATCAGGCAAAATACCGCCTGACCCAGGCAACCGTGAACGATGGCCAAGTCCAGGTGGACCCAGATCACGCGCAGCCCCCCAAGCACGCCCTGCACGCTGACCGCGATGAGAAACGCGCCGCTCAGCCACTTCACCCACGCCCGGCGCTCGACGATCAGCGCATGCACGAGCAGCACGATGGCCAGCACGCCCACGAGCGTGCCCAGCAGGCGGTGAACGTGTTCGTAGAATATCCCGCCGATCCATTGGCTGGGCGGGAAGGTGATCATGTTGTAGCCGAAGCTGTTGGGCCAGTCGGGCACGGCCAGCCCGGCCTCGTGCGACGTCACCAGCCCGCCCATGAAAACCAGCGGGAACGTGGCCGCCGCCGTGAGCAAAGCCATGAGATGCAGGCCGCGGTTGTAGCGCGCGCTGGGCGTGCGGATGGCGGCATAGTCCACAAAGCCGGACGAGGATTTGTCGCTGGAAGGCGCCGTCATGGCGGTAAATCCTTGCAGCAAACAAGGCGCGGGTCAATACG
>Ga0308414_1000762_pt1 | contig 20961 bp, 15 predicted proteins | sample HotsprSampleOS50_FD_205667 | JGI IMG/M metagenome (GOLD analysis project Ga0308414, IMG submission 205667) | Hot spring phototrophic mat microbial communities from Octopus Spring, Yellowstone National Park, Wyoming, United States - 20090730_OS50 ...
AGGGGGGAAAGTAATCCTTAAACTATCCGTTAAGCCAGAAAGAAGAGCTTGGATTAAGGGATTGTTTGAAAATATCGATAATTTTTTTCCCCCTTTGGCTATTTCTAATGCATAATTCGGGATAAATCAAATCGTCTCAAAACTTATTTTACTTGGATTTATTGACACAAATGAAGTTAAATTTCAAAGTGTTAATAAATACGAAAAGAACTTAATTGAACTAATTAAGCTTTTTCAAAAGTCCTACGGTCTGGCAGATGATGGAGTAATTGGTAAAGCAACAATAGAGAGATTGAATATTCCTCCAAAAGAATATGTTGAGAAAATAAAAATAAATCTGGAAAGATTCAGGTGGAGTGATTATACAGATACAAGCAAATATGTTTTAGTAAATATACCTGACTTTAAATTAAAAGTTATAGAAAACAAAAAAGAGAGCTTTGAAATAAAAGTATGCACGGGTAGGAAAAATAAATGGCAAACACCAGTTTTATACAGTCAGTTGAGTTATTTAGTATTAAATCCAACTTGGTCTGTCCCACAGAGTATTGTCCAGGAAGAGATAATTGATGGACTAAAAAAAGATACTCTTTATCTGAAAAAACGAAACTTTAAGGCATATAAAGGCGGGAAACAAGTTAGTTTAGATGAAATAAACATCAAAGAACTTAAAACAAAAAGATATACTCTAATTCAAGACCCTGGAGTGGGAAATGCACTTGGGAAAATTAAATTTATGTTTGATAATCAATTTGGCGTATATCTTCACGATACACCTACTCGTGCACCTTTCAATTATGTTAATAGGGCTGTCAGTCACGGATGTGTTCGGGTTGAAAAACCATTCTTATTGGCTGAGTTTTTATTGAAAGATAATTCAGATTGGACAATTGATTATATTAAAATTGAAACAGGCTATCAGGTTTCAGATAAAAATTTGATAAATGAATATCTAAATGTTAGAAATAAACTTAGGAAAAATTACAGCTACGGACCAACTACAGAAGTCAGGTTAAAAAACAGCATTCCGGTTTTTATTGATTACTACACTGCTTGGGTTGATGAAAATGGTTTTTTAAATTACCGCGATGATGTTTATGAAAAAGATTTAATATTAAAAAAACGCCTGAACTTTTAATTTGAGACTTCTGAAAAATTATTCTTCTGTCTTCTTAAGCCTGCATGTCGAAAAATGACATACTGCGCCAACCTCACTCTTCGACTTCGCTCAGTGTTCATTTTCTTTAAATTTAATTTTTCAGAAGTCTCAAATTATTACTTTTTCCAGAAGCTTGGAGAAAATAAAATCAAAACAGTAAAAAGCTCTAATCTTCCAACAAGCATAAAGAAACTTAATATCCATTTACTGAAATCAGGTAATGATGAAAAGTTGCCAACCGGTCCAACTACTCCCAAGCCTGGTCCGACGTTTCCAAGACAAGTAGCAGAAGCTCCAATAGCAGTGAAAAAATCCAGACCAGTTATTGACAATAGAGCAGCACCAAAAACAAATATTAAAATGTAAATGATAAAGAACGCCTGAACATTTGATATAATTTCTTGACTTACTGCTTTATCATTAAAACGAACCGGAATTATTGCCCTTGGATGAATAAGTCTTTTCAATTCAAGTAAACTGTTTTTAAGAAGCAGAGAATGTCTTGAAAACTTAATCCCGCCACCGGTTGAACCGGCACATCCACCCATAAATAAGAGAATAAAAAATATTATTCTGGAAAACGGTGCCCAATTTTCATAATCAGAGGATACATAGCCAGTGGTAGTTACTAATGAAGTTACGTGGAATAATGTTTGTCTGAAAGATTCTTCCAAACTAAATGTATGATGCGGTCTATGTATAAACATTATAATTAAAGTTGAAGTTATAATAAAACTGAGGTAAAATTTGAACTCAGAATTTTTCTTAAATACGTCAAATTTCCAATATAGTAAAAAGTAATGTAAAGCAAAATTCATCCCTGCGGCAAACATGAAAATAATAAAAACATATTGAACAAAGGGATTATCAAAATGTGCAGTACTTGCATTTTTAGTTGAAAATCCACCGGTTGCCATAGTGGTTAAAGAATGATTAACTGCATCAAAAAATGTTAAGCCTCCTATCATTAAAAGCACCGTTTCAGCGGCTGTTAAAATAACATAAATTCCCCATAATCTTTTAGCTGTTTCTTTAACTCTTGGATGAAACTTATCTTTTGTAATACCAGGTACTTCAGCAGAGAACAATTGCATCCCGCCAATTCCTAATAATGGCATAATAGCTAATGAAAGGACAATAATTCCCATCCCTCCAATCCACTGAGTCATACTTCTCCAGAATAAAAGACCAGCAGGCAATTTTTCAATATCGTTTAATATAGAAGCGCCGGTAGTAGTAAATCCGGACATAGTTTCAAAAAATGCATCTGTTACAGAAGGGATTGAACCATGAATTAGAAAAGGTATCGAACCAAAAGTTGAAATTACAATCCATCCTAAGGTTACAATCAGATAGCCCTCTCTTTTCCCAAGCTGGTGTTTATCAGCATTTTTAGTAAAAAAGTAAATAATCAGTCCTGAAATAACTGTTATTAAGGAGGAATATAAAATAGATACTATATCGTTATGACCGTAGTAAATAGAGAAAGCAATTCCGGGCAGCATCAATAATCCGGTTAGTATTAAAAGAAAAGCAATAATATTGAATATGATTTTATAATTCATAAATTCTAAAAAAATGAATACTATCTTTTCCAGAATGAAGGAGAGAAAAGAACTAATACAGAAAAAATTTCTAAACGACCTAAAATCATTATAAAAGACAAAATCCATTTACCTAAATCAGGGACACTACTATAATTAGTAACCGGACCTGTAGAATCCAATCCAGGACCGATATTGGCAAGACAAGCTGCAACTGCGCCCATAGCAGAGGTTGAATCAAGCCCAATTATATTTAATGTTACGGACCCCAAACCGAAAATGAATAAATACAGAAGTACGAAGCCACTTATTTTTGCGATTATATCAGGCTGTATTGATTTACCATTTTGACGAACAGGAATAATGGCATTTGGATGAACAAGTCTTTTTAATTCCAAAAGACTATTCTTTAAGAGCAATTGATACCTTACCATTTTAACTCCGCCGCTTGTAGATCCGGCACAAGCACCAAACAATAAAAGAATAAGGAATATTTCAGTGAAAAAAGGACCCCAAAGTTGGTAATCAACGGTTGCAAATCCGGTTGAACTTAATATTGATATATAGCTAAAAGCTGACTGCCTGAATGAAGATTCAAGATTAATGTTATTGTTCCAGGTTAAGTAGGCAGAAGTAAATACTACTAATAATACTACTAAGGTTCCGTAAAATCTGAATTCACTATCTTTAATGTAATTTAAAATATTCCCCTTGAGAGCATAGTAATGCAGAGTAAAATTTGTTCCAGCAATAAACATAAAAACAATCACTACATATTCAATATATGGGGAATTATAAAAAGCAATACTTTGGTTTTTGGTGGAAAATCCTCCACTTGCTAATGTGCCAAAAGAGTGACATAATGAATCAAATAAATTCATACCACCAAACATCAATAGGATGGTTTCCGCCAAAGTAAACAAAACATAAATAGCCCATAATCTTTTTGCTGTTTCCTGAACGCGAGGATGCAATTTGTCTTTACTTGGACCTGCTACTTCGGCTTGAAATAATTGCATACCACCGATACCTAATAATGGAAGTATAGCTATTGATAAAACAATTATTCCCATTCCGCCAATCCAGTGAGTCATACTACGCCAAAATAATAATCCGTGAGGCAAAGCTTCAACATCCTTGATAATAGTTGCTCCTGTTGTTGTAAAACCAGAAACTGTTTCAAAAAATGCATCGGCAATTGAGGGTAACCATCCCGAGATTATGAAAGGCAACGACCCGAAAACAGACATTATAAACCATCCTGCAGTTACGATTAAATAGCTCTCTCTTTTTCCAATTTCCATTTCAAGATTTTTACGGGTAAAAAACCAGACTACAAATCCGGTTAATGAAGTGATCAGACCTGATGATAAAATAGAAATAATATCTTTATCATTATAATAAATTGAAAAAGGAATTCCCGAAAACATTAACAAGCCGGTCAATGTAAGAAGAAAGCCAAGAATGTGAAAAACAAATTTGTAATTCATAATTACTTGAATAGCTTCTCAACTTCAGATACTGTATCGGGTAAACAGATGACAACAACTCTATCGCCGGCTTTAATTTGAGTATCACCTGTTGCAATAATAGATTCTTCACCCCTTACCAATCCCCCGACAATTGCTCCTTTGGGAAAATCAACATCTCTGATTTTATCTTTTGTAACATCAGAGCCATTAAGAGCTTTAAATTCCAAAACTTCAGCATCAATTCCCTCAAGGGAAGCGTAAGACAATAGTTCACCTCTTTTTATATAGCGGGAAATATTGTTTGCTGCAATAAGTTTTTTATTTATCAGAGAATCGAGTCCAATAGTTTGAGTAAGAGGTACATATTCAACTTTATCTACAAGAGCTATAGTTTTCTTTACACCAAGATGTTTGGCTAAAAGGCAAGAAATAATATTTGTTTCTGCATCTTCAGTTACTGCAATAAAAGCATCAACATCAATAATTCCTTCCTGAGCTAAAAGATCAATATCTCTTCCATCACCCTGTATAACTAAAGTGCTTGGCAAAGAATCGGCAAGTTCAAAAGCTTTATCAGGATTGGAGTCAATTAATTTTACTGTCATTTTATCGCTTATAGCAGAAGCTACTTTCCTTCCAATCTTTCCGCCTCCAAGAATCATAATGTTATCAAATTTAACATCTTCCTTGCCAGCTAATTTTAAGACTTGTTCAATCGCATCTGATTTTGAAATTACAAATATCTGATCATTAGGAAGAAACTTGTCATTTCCTTTCGGAATAATAGTTCTCAAGTTTCTATAAATTGCAACAACTCTAAAGTCCATCGAAGGATTTTGTTTAGAAATTTCAGAAAGAGTTTTGTGAATAATAGGAGCCGCTTTATCTAATCTTAAACCAATTACTGAAATTTTCCCTTTCTGAAATTCAACAATATCAGTCGCAGCAGTTCTGTTAATTAAGTTGACAATTTCTTTTGCGGCAAGATCTTCGGGATAAATCATAAAGTCTATTCCAATTTTGGAAAAATATTCCTGGCTATCCATTTCAAGATATTCAGCATTTGCGATTCGGGCAATTGTTTTTTTTGCACCAAGTTTTTTACCGATGATAGCAGTGGTAATGTTTACTTCTTCGGATGATGTTACAGCTACAAGTAAATCTGTTTTTTCGATTCCAGCAAGCTGTAGTGTTCTTATAGAAGTTGAAGAACCTTGAATAGTTAAAATATCAGCCATCTGATCTGTGTAGGAAAGTCTCTCTTTATCCACATCAATGGCTATTATATCATTGTTTTCGTTGGAAAGTTTTTTTGCCAACTGATATCCAACATCGCCCATACCAGCAATAATAATTCTCATAGTATCGTAAAAATAATTTTATTGAGTGTGATTAATTACTTTTTAATTTTGTCATAGAGCTTTTTTGCTTCAGCCAATACTATATCATCATCCTCATCAAGGAAAGGTGCTTTTTCTAATTTTTTCAGAGTATCTTTTGCTTTTTCTACCTGATCTTCTTCAATATATGCTTTTGCAAGTTCAAGCATAAACATTCTGAAATTTGGATATAATTTATTTGCAGTTTCAAGTAATTGCAGAGCTTTGCCGGTATCTCCCCAGCCTAATCCAAGAGGTAATCTTACCAGATAAGATTTTTCACAGACTTTCAGATGAGTTCTTCCAAGAACATAATGAGCTAATGCCTGAACATAATTACCGCCATTTCCTAACTGAATAGCTCTTTCGCAATCTGCTTTAACATCTTTAACTGTTCCAATAGCAGAAAAAACTCCCTGAAACAAAGCTATTCTTCCGTTTGCAATAGCTCGTCTGACATAAGTAATTGATTCAGATGGAGCTAATTTGACAGATTGATCAGCATAATCAAAAGATTTTTTGTAATATTCAAGTTGCTCTTCTTTCTCTTTGTCAGTTTTATCAGGAAGATGCTCGCCAACATCAACGTAAGCGCGACTGATACGCCATTTTATTTGCCAATTATTTGGATATTGTTTGTCTGCCTGTAACAATAGATTCAGAACTTTTTCGTGCTGAAATTCAGATACTAATTTATCTGCTTCTTTTATTATGTCTTCAACACTTTGGGCAAAAGAATTATTGCCAAACAACATAAAAATAGCAAAAGCGAAAAATCGTAATGCTTTTTTCATAATTATTCCTTTTAATAGTTAATCAAATAATGTTTCTTTTTCTTGTTTTGATTGTGTTTGGGAGTTATGACTGAACAATTCTGTTCCTGCAAGATTTATAAATTTAGTCCAGCCAGAAGGTGATTTTAATTCTCTTTCCAGAGAAAGTTTATAAGCATTGGTTTTGGCACTTAGTTCATCAGCATGATACAGTACAACAGCCTCAAGGGTTTTGGGAACAACAGGCGAGGCTTGCTCTAATTTACCCTGATGACTAAGTAAAAGATGTAATAAATTAATTCTTAAGTCTTCGGGGAAGTTATTAATTTTATTTATTTCACGTTCAACCATCATAGCAGCAATCACAATATGTCCGAGTAATTTTCCTTCTGTGGTGTATTCAAATCCGGGCTCTGAACTAATTTCAATTATTTTTCCAATATCGTGAATCATTGCTCCTGCAATGAGCAAATCTTTATTTATGTCGCTGTGAAATTTACACATTAAATCACAAATAGAAATAATTTCAAGTGTATGTTCAATAAGCCCGCCTATGTAAGAATGATGCCATATTTTCCCTGCCGGATGGTAAGCAAATTTTTTAATCGTATCTTCAGTAAAAATATTTTTTAGAAGATTCTTCAAAAAAACATTGTTGATTTTACTTATCCATTTCTTCAGTTCATCAATCATTTCATCTATATTTCTATCGGATGTCATCATAAAATCTTTGGGGGATACGTTATCAGTTGGTTCTGCTAATCTTATTTTTTCAATATTAACATTCAAATTATTGTTAAACTCAGAAACTTCTCCTACTACTTTAACAATCTTTCCTACTAATTTTCCCTGATTATAAAGATTTTTAAAAGTATCAAATTCTTTTCTGTCTTTCCACAAATTAGAAGTGATTGTGGATTTTTTATCAGCAAACTCAAAAGAAAGAAATTCGTCATTCTTTTTTGATAATTTAAGTTCGCCTTTGTTAACCAAGAAGAAATGATCAACTTTATCGCTCTTGTTAAATTGTGAAATATCTTTTTGGTCTGGCATTAAAATTCCTTTTTAATTTTTCACACAAACATAGTCAGAAATCATATCGCCCAGTTTATTATAATTTATCGGTTTGGTAATGAATTTATTAATACCAAAAGTTTCAAATTTATTCGCTTCAGAGGAATCATTTAGAAGAAGAATTATTGGATTGTGAAAATTTGGAATTATTTTATTTATAGAATGGAGAAATTCTGTCGCATCCATTAGCTCTAAATCAGGGTCTAACAAGATCAATGATGGAGCATTTTCTAAAAATACTTCCAATGCTTTATATGCAGTATTACAGTAAATTCCTTTAAACATACCAAAATGTTCATTCAAAAGTTTTTCAATCCGTTCTGATTCATTTTTATCTTTTACGACAACAAGAATTATATTTTCAACAGAAGGAAAAGTGAAGTGAAATTCTGTGCCTTCATTTTCTTTCGAATAAAACCAGATTTGTCCGCCATGTTTTTCGATTATTTCTTTAACTAATGATAATCCGATTCCGGTTCCTTTTTCACCTTTTGTACCTTTGTTTGTAAATAAGTTATCAAGATTAAATAATTTGGCTTTATGACTTTCAGGAATACCAATTCCCTCATCCTTAATTATAATTTCTATGAAATCTTTGTTAAATCTGTTTGAATAAATATAAATTTTCCCGCCCTCTGGAGTAAATTTTATTGAGTTACCCAATAGATTTGTAATAGCCTGAAGAGCAAGTCTCTCATCAACTTTAACATAAAGTGAATCGTCTATTTGTGGTTTTATTTCAATGTTCTTTCTGATGGAATTTCCTGTAAGATTTGAAATACTATTATAAATTAAATCTGCTATTCCAATTTTTTGAAGATTAAGTTTGATTCTGCCGAGCTTTAGATTAGACCAGTCAAGAATATAGTTTACAAATTGAAGTTGGTTAGTTGCAGAATCCTGAATGTAATTGAGAAATTCATTTCTCTCTTTTTCTGAAAGAGAATTATCATTAATTAAAATTTCAGTAAAACCAATTATACTGGTGAAAGGAGCACGAAGATCATGAGAAAGAATTGATAAAAACTTATCCCTTGAAATAATCTGCTCCTTTTGATTTTCTATAGTGTGAGTTAGTGCAGAGAGAGTTTTTTTATATGAAGTAACATCAGTAGCAAAGCCATTTAATGTAATAATTTCCTGATTATTTTTCTTTATGATTTTTTCTTCAAGATAAATAACCGAGCCATCTTTCTTTTTAATTCTATATTCGTGATTTAATACTTTTATCTCTCTGTGATTTAGAAAGTCTTCAATTCGTGATTGGTAATCATTTATATCATCTTCATGTATATAAGAAATAAAACCTTTGGATAAATTATTTTTATCGTTTTCTTCTAAGTTTAAAATAAAAGGTAAATTATTAGAATAGAAGAAGTTGCTTTTTCGTTTACGAAGCAGATACATCCAAAGGAAAAAGTTGGATTTTAATGCAGGGAAACCATCAATGAAGTTTTCAAAGTATTGAAAAATACTACTATGATCTGACAAATCTTCTAAATTATTAACCTTATCCATTTCCTTATTTATTTGATTCAGTACTGTATTCAATTTACCACCTAAATATAAAAAGAATTATTTAGCTAAAACAATGGTTAATTGAACTTAAAGTCTTATTTAAAATGTTTTCCAATTAAAAATAGAGTAATATGAAAGCAAAATTTATAACCTTAGCCATAATTTTTATTATTTCAGCAAACATTTATTCTCAAAATGGTGTTGGAACAATTTCTGGGCAAGTCAGAGAAACCAACACACGATTACCATTAGTCGCTGCAAATATAATTTTATTAGGAACAGATTTGGGAGCAGCAACAGATGATGGTGGAAACTTTATTATTAAAAATGTTCCTTCGAATACTTACCAAATAAGAGCATCTATAATTGGCTACAGAAGCCAAATAAAAACAGATATAGTCGTTCAACCCGGCAAATTAACTCAAGTTAATTTCGATTTATCCCCTGAAACAATTGAAATCGAAAGTGTAGTTATTCGTGCAGATTACTTTAACAAAGATAATTTGCAGCCAAGCAGTATTAAAACATTTAGCTATGAAGAAATAAGAAGAAGTCCAGGAGGATTTGAAGATGTTGTAAGAGCACTTTCAATTTTGCCAGGAGTCGCTCAGGCAGATGCTGGTAGAAACGATTTAATTGTGCGTGGTGGTGCTCCTTCTGAAAATCTGTATATTGTTGATGGATTGGAAATTCCGAACATAAATCATTTCGGAACTCAGGGGGCAACAGGAGGTCCTTTAAGTTATATCAATCTTGATTTTGTTAGAGAAACTTCATTTTCAACCGGCGGATTTTCTGCTATGTATGGTGACAAACTATCTTCTGTTCTGAAAATTGATTTGAGACAAGGAAGAAATGACAGAGTAGGTGGTAAAGCAACTATATCAGCAACACAATTTGGTTTAAATCTCGAGGGACCAGCTTTTATTCAAAATTCCAATTTCATTTTTTCGGCAAGAAGAAGTTATCTTGACTTCATATTTAAAGCGGCAGGATTTGCTTTTGTACCTGAATATTATGACGTTCTTTCAAAATATGAGTATAAAATTGACAATCGTAATTCCGTGTCATTCTTATTCCTCGGAGCTTTTGATAATGTTAAATTTTTTAACGATACTCCCGAAAAACGTTTTGATAATTCAAGAATTCTTGGAACTGACCAGACTCAATATGCAACAGGTTTATCCTATCAGAGATTACTAAAAAATGGTTTCCTTAATTTTTCAATTAGCAGAAATTTTACTGACTTTAACTCTATTCAGAGTGATACTTTACTAAATCCAATCTTTAAAAATGTTTCCAGAGAAGAAGAAAATAACTTTAAAGTTGATGTTGTGCATAAATTTAGTTCTACTGTTGAAATGAATTTTGGAATAGTCTCAAAATTGATTGAGTTTGACTCTGATATTCTTTTCCCGTTTTATGTTACATCTTTTGGTGACACTTTGTCCATTACTTCATTAAACAAATCGCAAAACTTCTTCAAAGGCGGGTCATATATAAACTTCAATTTTCTTTTCTTTAATAAGTTGATTACCAATTTTGGACTTAGAGCTGATTACTTTGATGCATTAAATACAAAATTTTATTTGAGCCCAAGATTTTCTTTATCATATCCAATAACACCGATTACCAACTTAAATTTTAGTACCGGAATTTATCATCAAACACCTTCATACATCTGGTTGATTGCAGATAAATCAAACAAAGATTTAAAGAGTATAAAAGTAAATCAATATATACTTGGTTTTGATCATCGTTTAGATGATGACTTATTATTGAAATTAGAAGGCTTTCTAAAAGATTATTCAAACTATCCAACAAGCAAAATTAGACCTTATTTGGTGCTTGCAAATACTGGAGCAGGTTTTTCTGGCAGTGATGACAATTTTTCTTCTTTCGGATTGGAACCCTTAATCAGTTCTGGTTTTGGAATATCAAGAGGTGTTGAATTATCACTTCAAAAAAAATTATCGGACACTCCTTATTATGGAATATTTAGTTTTACTTATGCAAAGACTGATTTCACCTCTTTAGATGGAATTAAGAGAGACGGTGCATACGACCAGAACCTGATTATTAATTTAAGTGGTGGTTACAAAATAAATAAGTATTGGGAAGTTAGCACAAAGTTCAGATTTGCATCCGGGCGTCCTTATACGCCATTTCAAAATAATGGAACACAATTAGTGTCTGATTATAATTCAAGAAGACTGAAATCTGCACATAGTCTTGATTTAAGAGTTGATAGACGTTGGAATTTTCAGGGCTGGTCACTTATTACTTATTTAGATATTCAGAATATATATAATCAAAAAAATCTTAGTGGGATTCGATGGGATAGGAAAAAGAACAAGATTGATGAATCATCTTCTATAGGAATTCTTCCTTCAATCGGAATCAGTGCAGAATTTTAATTCGTGTAATTCGTGGCTGGATTTTATTAGCACGCAGATGACACAGATACAACAGATTTACGCCGATAAAAAAGAGGTTGTCTCAAAAGTAATTTTTACTGTCACACTGAGCTTGTCGAAGTGTGATTTTACAATATAATGTCATCCTTCGACAAGCTCAGGATGACAAATTGTGTCTTATGAGACAACCTCTTGATTAAATAATTCTCTTCGTTTGTTCGATTCTACTTAATCAAATTCATCTTCTTAGAAATAACTACATCACCAGCTTGTAAACGATAAATGTATGTTCCGCTTGCTAATCCATTTGCGTTGAATTTAACAGTGTATGTGCCTGCTTCGTTAAACTGATTATCCACAAGTTTTAATACTTCTTCGCCAAGCGAGTTATAAATTGTAAGGTTTACAATTCCTGCTTTTGCTATTGAGTATTCAATAGTTGTAGATGGATTAAACGGATTAGGATAATTCTGTGATAAGCTGAACTCTGTTGGAATATTAGTCTCAACTTCTACTACTCCGGAATAACTAAATGTTCCATCGAAATCAATTTGCTTTAGTCTGTATTGAATTTTTCCAAAGCCAGGGTTTTCATCAACAAAACTAAAGTTTGATTTTTCATTAGTTGTTCCATTACCTTGAACAAAGCCAATCTTTTCAAATCCGTTTCCATTATTTCTTTCAACATCAAAACCACTGTTATTTAATTCTGAGGCAGTGATCCAGTTGAGATTAACTTTGCCGTCAGAATAATTAGCAGTAAAGGAAATCAATTCTACAGGCAAAGGAATATTTGCTTCATCAGCACCCATATAAGGGAAGACAGGATGTCTGTTTTGTCCGTCAATATCAGTTGTAATTCCTGCAATTGGTGTTCCTGCTAAATCAAAATCACCAACTGATGAACCGGTTAAATGTAAATCGGTTGCTGAGACAAAGAATACTTGTTTGGATTTGGAGTTTGCATCCCCACCAGAAGCACTTTGCCAATTAGCTAAAGTCGGAGTAGCTGCATTATTCCAGAAACCCACATTTCCATTTGTAGTGTTTGCCCGATAAAAGTTATTATAGTTTGAGGAAATCGTTCCATCGGTGCCGCTTCTATTGATACAGTAGTTTGCAAAATCGGGTTCTACTGAAGAAACAATATTATTTCTTAAAGTATTTGTTCCATTCGATATGAATATACCATTATAAGAAACTGTACCTGTTCCAATTGATGGAATATCATTCATCAAAATAGTATTATAATAAATATTAGCCGTTGCAGTTGCATTCGTTACAGCAATACCTCTTAAAAATGCAGTTGGATTGGCTGCTGTTAGATTGAATCCTGTTATCATATTATTATAAATGTTAAAAGTTCCCGCAGACTCTATACTTATTCCTGCATTCCCTGCAGTAGTTCCATTTGCCATTGAAGAGATAGAAGAAATTACGTTATTATAAATATTGACAGTTGCAGTAGGAGTAACATTTGTTGCAAGAATTGCTTGCGATGGAACCGTTCCAACAATGTTTTGATTTAATATCAAAGTATTATTATTAATTGTTGTATTATTAGACCACCCTAAAGCTATTGCTCTTTGTTTTCCTTCAATCACATTATTTCTGATAAATAAACTATCAATTTGTGTTGAAGGCTGTGCGCCACTAACTGCTAATGATACTGTAACCACACCTATTGAACCCTGAGCCATGCCGGGATTATTAGCATTTATGTAATTATTTTCGATGAATATTTTTGAAGGAACCCAATCAATATTATTTTGTATTCTTGCTCTAACCTGAATTGCTGCTCTGAAAAGATTTGATGTACTAACAGAAGCAGGATTATAAATTATATTGCAATTTTTAATTACTAAGTTGGAAACAGCACCAACAATTGCAAATGGAAATGCGTTACCGTGAGATGTTGTTTGGGTTGTAATAGTTAAATCTCTCGTAGTTCCGCCGGGTGTGTTTGAACCATCAAATACAATATTTTTAGTTACTCTTAAATCATTCCAAGATATATTGTTCTCCATTGGAATTCCAATAACCATTGCACCAGAAGGTCCGCCATTTAAATCTGATGGATAAGGAAGAGTTATAGTTGGTTGAATTCCAGTATAGGGTTTGAAAGTTATAGTATATGGTTCCGGGTTAGCTGCTAAACCCAAACCAATAGCAGGAGTATAACTTTCAGTAATGTTACTTGTAATGAAAAATGTACAATCACCGGTAAAAGTAGAATTGTTTATTACCTGATATGCTTCTCTTAAAGATGCAAATTGGGGATTAGAACCTCCAGGTCCAGTTCCAGGTGCTCCAATGTAATAGTTGCCCGAGAGTGCTGGGGTTAAATTCAGATTGTAAGCGCCGACTCCGTTATTTGTGCTTAAAACAAAAACCTGATATTGATATTCACTTATTTTTCTTATTGCTACATCTCCTGTCCCATTTCCATTAGCGTTTATTCCTAAAGAATCCGTTTTTCCAACAAAAGCAGCAGTAGTTGGATCACCTCCGGGTAATCTTACTATTCGAGCATTTTCGTTACCAGTGCCATGTGCGAAAGTAGCTAAATATTCATCACCCATAACTGTTGCAATATATCTAATTGAATTCGAACCTGTTGCCACTATTGTTCCGGGTACGCTTCCAACTAAAGTTCCATCGGCATTATATTTCCTTGGTGTAAAACCCCCAGCATTCCAATAAAAGAAATTTCCAAAAGGTCCGACAGAAGCCGAACCAAATGTGGTTCCGGTTAAACCACCGACAGGGATTATAGTTGGAGTAAAACTAACTCCGTTATTTGTAGTTGTAAACTTATATAACTCTGCCGTTGAAGCAGATGCTGCCCATATCGTTACTGAGTTATCTGCCGTTGAGCCTGTAACTGTAAATTTATCTCCTAATCGTGCAGCTGCTGTAGAAGTATAATCTATTACAACTAAAGGAGTATCTGTTTCACTTGTATATCTGTAAACCTTGAATGCAGTTGTTGAAGCATTTGTAGTTAGATTGCAAACATATATTACGCCGTTTGAAGATACTTCAACATCATTTATTAAAAAAGTTCCACCAGACATTCCAACAGTTTTAAGCGTATCTACGTCAGCACCTGTTAACGCATTCAGAATCCTAATTGAAGGAGCAACATTACGACTAACAACATATACTCTGTGATTACCACCTACAAAACCATAAGCGAGTCCTCTTTCAGTATTTCCTGTGGCAGAAAACCACGAAGGTAAAGATGAAGTGGCGGCAGATCTTTGCCAAACAGTTGAGATTTGTGCAAATGATAAGCTAACCAAAAAGACTAAGAAAAGAATTGTTAAGAGTTTTTTCAATGCCTCTCAAGTTTATTGATGTGAAATATTAGAGTATATAAAGATAATTATTTATTTTATCATTAGTAAACTTAGATAATAATTAAATTTTTGTCAAAAATTATTTAATATATTTTAGCGATACTTTGTTAATAAAAATCAGAATTCATTTCTTTTTATGATTTAATTATGAAATATAAAAATTTAAATCTGGCATTTTTATTTGAGATTATTATTGGCTTCGGTTGTATTATTAGCGTAAGTACTTTGGGTTTCAGTGGATTGGTATCTTTAGTCCTAATTGGGCTAAGACCATTTTTCCTTGAACGCGAACCAATCTCAGATGAAAAAACTTATTGGAGATTCTCTTACAGAGTTATGCTGAGTAGTCTTATTATTATTGCATTGTTTATCGTTAGCATTTTTATTCTTATGAATTTTCTTCCTTCTCTTTCTAAAAAACTTCCTCCGATTGATAAAATACTATATCTGTTAATCCCTTTTTTCCTTATGACAAGAGGTGTGATTGGATTTATTTATAATCAAAAGAGTTAGCAATGGATAACCTTCTTGTAATTCAGGATATAGTTATAATTCTTTTGTTCTCGATTGTAATAATATTTCTTTTCAACAAATTTAAAGTTCCAAGTTTAGTCGGATTTTTAATAGCAGGAATGATAATCGGTCCCTATGGATTAAAACTTATCAAATCTGTAGATGAAATTGAAATAATGGCTGAGATAGGTATAATTCTTTTACTATTTAATATTGGGATTGAAGTTTCTTTAACCCAAATATTACGAATTAAAAAGCTTCTGATAATTGGTGGTGGATTGCAGTTCTTTCTTACTTCGTTTATCTCTTTTGTAGTATTCTACTCTTTAGGTATTAATCTTAGTCAAGCTATTTTATTAAGTTTTTTAATCTCATTGTCAAGCACTGTAATAATTATGAAATTGCTGGTTGATAAGAATGAAGTTGATTCTCCTCACGGTAAAATATCTATAGCCATTTCACTATTTCAGGATTTGATGATAGTTCCTTTATTTTTATTATTACCAATTCTTAGCAATAAAGGGGACTATAATCTCTACTTTATTATCGTAAGAGTAGTTGGAGCTTTTCTTATCACCGCCCTTTTAATTATAGCTTCCAAATATTTTATGAAACCAATAGTTCATCAAATAGCAAAATTAAGAGTGAGAGAAGTTTTTACAATAGGAATTATATTCCTGATTTTAGCTACAGCTTATATTACTTATCAGGCAGGTTTATCTTTCGCAATAGGAGCCTTTATAGCGGGACTCATCTTATCAGAAACCGACTTTAAACATCAGATAATATCTGAAATAGTTCCACTGAAAGATGCTTTCAATAGTTTATTTTTCGTTTCAGTTGGCTTGCTTGTGAATGTACAATTTGTCTTTCAAAATTCATTTCTTGTAATAGGCTTAACTTTAATAGTTTTTCTCTTTAAAGCTTTAATGATAGTAATATCAGTTTCTTTTCTTAAATATCCTTTAAGAACTGCATTATTAGCTGGTATTGGACTTGGACAGATTGGTGAATTCTCTTTTATTCTTGCTTTAGCTGGAGTTAATTTAAATCTCATTAGCTCTGATTACTATAATATTTTTCTTTGTTCATCAATTTTTACGATGATTATTAGTCCTGTTTTATTTCAATTAGAACCCTGGATTGCAGAAAGATTAGGACACGTTGAGTCGAAAAAAAGGTATGAGGAAAAATTTATTGATAACAGCCTTAAAGACCACGTAATAATCGGCGGCTTCGGTGTAAATGGAAAAAATTTAGCTCACGTTTTGAAAGAGACTGGAATTAAATACATCGTTATTGAATTAAATCCTGATACTGTAAAAAAGGAAAAATCTAAAGGTGAGAATATCATTTATGGCGATATAAGCAGAGAGGATATATTGAAATTTGTTGGGGCAGGAAAAGCAAAAGTTATTGTGTTTGCAATTTCTGACCCTGTTGTAACAAAAGTGGGGTTAAAGAATGCAAAAAAAATTAATCCACACATTTATGCAGTGGTCAGAACTCAATATGTTAATGAAGTTGATGAACTTATAAAACTTGGTGCAGACGAAGTGATTCCTGAAGAGTTTGAAACTGCTTTACAGATTTTTAGAAAAGTTCTTCAAAAATATCATATACCTTTGAATGTGATTATGCAGCAAGTTACCCTTCTAAGACAAGAATCTTATAGACTTTTGAGAAAAGAAGATATGGATATCTCTGTTCTCTCACATCTTGATGAATTTCTTGCTCAGGGTTTAACAGAAACATTTTATATTTCTGAAAGTAATCAGAATATCAATAAATCTTTGAGTGAAATTAATTTAAGAGCAAAAACAAATGCTACTATACTTGCAATTGTTAGAAATGGAAAAATGATTCCGAATCCTTCGCCAAATCAAACATTAATGTCTGGTGATACTTTAATTTTGATTGGAACTCATCAATCAGTTGATCAGGCAATTGAGCTTCTGAGTGGAGGTATTTTTGAATGATAAAAAAATCTTTAATTAAACTCTGTCCATCATATTTATTCCCCGCTTAAATAAAATTAACATCGTCATTATTGATTGTGAGTTATCTTTTGCCTCAAAAAGAGGAAAACTATTATGAAATCTATAAACGTTTTAATAATTACTGTAATTTTCGCTATCTCGGCGATTGGAACATTCGCATTTGGTAAAGATGTATTGATAAAATCCCACAAATTCAATATTAAGAGTCAAACTCTTTTAGAGATTAAAATAGAGGGAAGTGAAATTGAAATTACACCAGGCAACAACGATGAAATTCTGGTTGAAATCTTTGGAAATCAAAGAGTAACAGAACATTTTGAATTTATCTTTAAATCAGAAGATAATTTGATTAAAGTAATAGGTGAAAGAAAAATTAATTGGAATTTTTTCAGAAGTCTTAATTTAATATTTAAAATTAAAATACCTTCTAATTTTAACATCAATGCCTCTACTTCTGGTGGTGATATAAAAGTCGGAGGAATTTCTGGCAATGTTAGTATGAACACTTCAGGTGGAGATATTTGGGCTGACGAATTTTCCGGTATGCTAAAAGCAATAACCTCTGGCGGAGATATAAAAATTTTTGCTAATAATGCTCAGATTGATGCAAAAACCTCAGGAGGTGATATTAAATTGGAACTTTCAGGAGAAAGCAAAGGAGTTGATTTGGTAACTTCAGGCGGCGATATTAAAATATTTATTCCTCAAAACTTTAATGCAGAACTTGAAGCTATTACATTAGGTGGCGATATAAGAAGTCAATTTGAGCTCAATAAAGTAAGGACTTTAGCCAAAAACAAAGTTTATGGCATAATTAATTCAGGAGGAGAAAAAATTTCTGCAAAAACTTCAGGCGGGGATATTAGCATCAATATTCTTAAATAATGTTATTTTGGAAAAACTAAACAAAAATTTTTATGAGAAAAAAGTTTCCCACAAATTTTTTAAGTCAATCAGAGATTGATAAAATAAAAAATAAAATTTCGGAAATCGAAAAGATTACTTCCGGAGAGATAGTTGTTAGTATTAAAAACAAAAGAAATTTTTTTGATAGAAGTAAGTCTATTTTAGAATTAGCTAAAAAGGAATTTATTGATGCCAAGATTGCTAAAACAAAAGGTTCAACCGGAGTTTTGATTTTTATTCTTTTTTCAGAAAAACAGTTCTACATTCTTCCAGATGATAAAATTTTAACTTATGTCGAAAAGGATTTTTGGCAGAAGTTGGCAGATGAGATGTCTGAAAAGTTCAGAGCTAATAATTTTATTGATGGCTTGACAGAATGTGTTGAAAAAATCGGTGATGTATTAAAAATTAACTTCCCTATAAAATCAGATGATAAAAATGAGCTTCCTGATGATATAAGATTTAATTAGCTTCCATTTCTAATTCGTAATGCGCCCGATAATTTTTTATCGCATTAAATATCTTATTTGCCATTTCTGTTTGACCATTTTTTGAACTCAAATATTCTGCATCTTTTTTATTTGAAAGAAAACCCATTTCAACAAGCACGTTCGGCATTGATGCACCCACAAGCACATAAAATCCTGCCTGCTTTAATCCTCGTGAAGAAATAACTGGATGATTAGAGAACTGATTATGAAGCATTTCAGCAAATTTCTCAGAGAATCTCATATAAGCTGATTGAGCCATACTGACAAGAATGAAATTTTCGTCTGTAAGTTTCTGATAACGATTTGGGTCTTCTTCATATTGAATTACACTGTTTTCAAATTCTGCGATTGCAATAGCTTCTTTAGTCCTTCCTGGTCTTAGCAAATAAACTTCAAATCCGCTTGCATCACTCGGTTTCTTTGGAGTAGAATTACAGTGAATTGAAATGAATAATTTACCATTGTTCTCATTTGCTATTTTACCTCGTTTATAAAGATCAACGAAAACATCTGTCTTTCTTGTATAAACTACTTTAACATCTCGGAAATTTTCTTTTATTAACTGACCAAGTTTAAGAGACACTGCCAGATTTATATCTTTTTCTTTAGCACCATTGACTCCTATTGCTCCAGCATCTTTACCGCCGTGTCCCGGATCAATAACGATAACATCGAATTCCCATTTTCCCTTTTTGGATGAAGTTTCAGCCTTTTTGAAAAGTTTGTTGTGAATAGTAATTAAAATATCATTCCCTTTTTCTACATTAAGAACCTCGCTGTTTGTGTACTCAGGACTAACAGAAATTTTTATTTCTATATCGTTGCCAATATTTCTGGATTTAATTTGCTTCACAACTCCTCCTGTTCCTTCAAATCTGATTTTTGAAGTATCGCCATTAACTTTTCTGAAAATGAAAGTAAGAACATTATCATTAAATGAAGAAGTATAGGATGGAATTCTTTTTCCCGATTTAATTCTGATCATCGTTCCGTTTGCTTTTTCATCAACTGAAATGCCCGTCAAATCATATTTAATCTCTGTTTTCTCTTCTTTTTTATCTTCTTTCTTAAGCACAACATTTTCAGTGATGGCAATTTTGTTTGGTTCAACTAATTCTATATTCTTCCCAGATATATCTTTCAATATTTGCAAAGAATATTTTAGAGGAAGAAACAACTTATCTTTAAAGTAATAAGTAGAAGTAGGCAGTTGAATTAAAGAAATTTTCTCAGACGAATTTTCTTTTCGATAAATAAAAGGATTGCGAGCTAAAATTCTAAAAGAATATTTGTCATTGCGAATTTCAATTTTTTTTGACTGATGTTTAAAGGCATAATCTATTGATAGGAGTTTGCAAAAGTCTTCAATAGATAAATAATACAGACCTTCTCTCTGATAAGCAGAGATATAATAATCTTTGGAATTAAAATTAACTTCTATCAGCTTATCTTGTTGGGCATAATTTATAAACGTGAAAACCAACAGAAAAATTATTTTTATTTTCTTGTTCATTATTTAAGAAATGGAATAAAAAAACCAGTTTTTGATTTATAATCTAAAAAAGAATTATTAAAGTGTTTTTCCAATAATTGTTCCTCAAGTCTGGCTCTTTTAACCAATAGAAATATCTGTAAAATAGCAAAAGGTAAAATCAAATAACTTAGCGTTGCAAGAGCAGAGCCAAAGTCTATTAAAATCTGGAAAAGATATTGAGGATGTCGCATCCATTTATAATAACTGTTTGTAACTAATTGATGTTCTTTCTTAATCAACACATCTGGCGAATGATTTTTACCAAGAGCCTTGAATGAAGAAATCTGCAGCCAAGTAAAAAATATATATACTGTTAAACCTGCTAAACGAACTGCTAAATATTTTTTATCATAACTAATAGTTCCAATTTGAAAAATTGCTAAAATAATTAACAAAATAATTAACGAAGAAATCCACAAAGGAAATGATTGCAGATATGAATTTGGTTTTTCTTTAACAGGCGAAAGCTTCCCAGCGAAAGCTTCTTTCGTTAATCCAAGATTTGAAACAAAGCTAAGTGCCAAGTTAATAGCAACTAAAATATTTATTGCATCCATTTAATTATCTGATTGTTAAAGGCAAAATTAAAGCAAATAAAGTAAATAGGATTACAGAATTTCCATTTCCTCCACATCTGTCCAAAATAAATATATTTATGTGGCTAAAGCCAACTTTCTACTTTTAATTTTTGTGGCTGTCTAAAAAGTTAAAAAATGTCAGTCTGAATATTATGACTTAGTCAAGCTTTTTTTAATAATTCTGGATTAATAGATTTATAGTTTTCTGTATAGGCAGTTCCAGAATTAATAACAGCACAAA
>Ga0308414_1000766_pt1 | contig 20940 bp, 19 predicted proteins | sample HotsprSampleOS50_FD_205667 | JGI IMG/M metagenome (GOLD analysis project Ga0308414, IMG submission 205667) | Hot spring phototrophic mat microbial communities from Octopus Spring, Yellowstone National Park, Wyoming, United States - 20090730_OS50 ...
TCTTCGAGCTTATGCGGCTGAATATAGGCGATAATCAGTTTCATCGTGATACTCCGTTTCTTTCATTGGGTTCATATTAATTGAAAATCTGGAATCCGGCGTACGCTTCCATCCCATGCTCGCCGAGGTCCAATCCCTTCATTTCTTCCTCGGCGGACACGCGCAGGCCGACGGTCTTGCTCAACAGCCAGAACAGCAGCAGCCCCAGCCCGAACGCCCAGACAAACGCTGCGCCGGCGCCGGTCAACTGGACCAAAAGCTGTTTGACGCCGCCGCCGTAGAACAGGCCGGATTCCATACCGAACAAGCCGCACGCCAGCGTTCCCCACAGCCCGCAGACGCCGTGAACGCTTACGGCGCCGACCGGATCATCGACTTTTAAGACGCGGTCGATAAACAGCACGCTGAAGACGACCAGTATGCCGCCGATTAAGCCAATCCAAATCGCGCCCATCGGCGAGACGATGTTGCACGGGGCGGTAATGGCGACCAGTCCGGCCAGCGCGCCGTTCAGCGCCATCGAGCCGTCCGGCTTTTTAAGCAGCAGCCACGAGGTAAACAACGCCGCTACCGCGCCGGCGGCAGCCGCCAGATTGGTGGTTACGGCGATATAGCCGATTGACGCATCGCCGGCGGTGGTACTGCCGGGGTTAAACCCGAACCAGCCGAACCACAGAATAAACACGCCCAACGCCGCCAAGGGCAAGTTATGGCCTAAAATCGCTTTGGGCTTGCCGTCGGGGCCGTATTTGCCCAGCCGCGGTCCCAAAACAATCGCTCCGGCCAGCGCCAGCCAGCCGCCGACGGAATGCACCACCGTTGAGCCGGCAAAATCCAAAAAGCCCATCTTTTCCAGCCAGCCGCCGCCGTCCAGCAATCCGCCCCACGCCCATGAGCCGAAAATGGGGTAGATAAACAAGCTGATGAAAAAGCTGTAAATCAGATAGCTGACAAACTTAGTGCGTTCGGCCATCGCGCCGGACACAATAGTCGCCGCAGTGGCCGCAAAGACCGTTTGGAAAATCAAAAATGTCCAGTTCCAGCCGCTGCCGGGTTCGACGCCGGACAGCCCAAACAGGGTGGTGCCGCAAAAGCCGTTGGAGACGCCAAACATCAGTCCGAAACCGACGGCAAAGAACGCCAACGAGCCGATTGCAAAGTCCATCAGATTTTTCATCAGAATGTTCACGGCGTTTTTGGCGCGGGTAAAGCCGGTCTCGACCATTGCAAATCCGGCCTGCATAAAGAAGACCAGAAACGCGGCGATACACGTCCAGACGATATTCAGGTTCGTTTGCAGTTCCTCTTTGACCGCCGCGGCGTCAACGACCGCCGGCGCCTCGTCCTGAGCCGCTGCCAGCGGCCCGACCAGCAACAGTACCCATAATATCCATAAGACTCTCCTGTAATCATTTTTTTCTTTGTTCATGTTCATCATTTGGGTTCCTTTAACTTGGGTTCATTGAGCTTAAAAGCTCTTGGATACGCTTAAACCTGCAAAGACATAATCGCTCTTTTGGGCGTAGGCGTCCGTGGATCGAATCCGGTCGCTCAGCAGCGTTACATAATTGACGCTCGGGCTGACCGTCCATCCGAACATTTCCGTCGGCAAGGCCATCGACAGCGTCAAATCGTTCATTTTGCTGTTGTCCACGCCCCAGTAATATTCATTAAATCCCGAATCGCCCCACCCGACGCTGGCGCCTAATTCCAAGGCCACAGGCATGGTCGGCGACAGTTCAACGATTTTTTCAAATGTATGGCCGACGCCGAACGCTACATACGTGCCGTTGGCTTCGTCCACGTCCTGATAGACCGTCAGCGACGGACTGAGCAATACGTCCGCGCTCAGTCCGGCATAGATTTCCAGCGTATCGTTGTTGACGCTGGGGAAGTTGTACTGAATGGCGCCGATTGAAAAACCCAGCTTTTCCACGCCCGGTACGGCGGCGCTGTAGTCCAGCGTGAAATCATACTCGGTGAACTCGCCTTTGTTGTCGTTGGAATCGGTCATATCCAGATTGCCCCAGACCGAGCCGGTCAGGCCGCCGTACGTAACGCCGACGCTTGGCTGAAACACCGACGAATTGTTTAAATTCTGACCGCGCCAGACATACTTGCCGAAAAAGTCCGCCGAAACATCGATGCCGAGCGTTTTTTCGGCCTCTTCTGCGACAGCCAAACCGCCGCAGATAAAAACCATCGCTGCACTGAATACCCACGCTGTTGCCTTTCTAAGTTCCATTTGCTTTGTTCTCCTGACACGTTTTAAGGGTTTACATTCCGTCGGCGAACAAACAGGCCTTTCTTTGTTCGCCCGACACAAACAGGGATATAGCAAGTGTTGTTCCAGATGCCTGAAAAACCCATGGATTAGATTATAAAAATTTGAAAATAAACAACTTAGAAAATAATTGATGCGATACAAAACAAAAAGGCGGCATTACATTTCTGTAATACCGCCTGGTTTTTGATACATTTTTGAAACAAATCAAAAATCCTCTGACCTCCGACCTCTGACTTCTGTCCTATCCTCCCCGCTTGAGAATACCATATTTTTTGATTTTGTAGCCCAATATCCGCTGGGTCAAGCCCAGTTCCGCCGCCGCACGGCGTTGACAGCCGCCGGTTTTTTTGAGCGCATCGACAATCATTTCCCGTTCCAGATTTTCGACCCTTTCCGGCAGGGTCAGCGCATTGCCGGGTTGATCCTTGCGCACCATTTGCAGCGACGGCGGCAAGTGGTCCGAGCGAATCACGTCTTCATCGCACAGCAACACCGCCCGCTCGATGCAGTTTTCCAATTCGCGGACATTGCCCGGCCAATGGTAGCTGGTGAGCATTTCAATCGCGGGCGTTGAGATACGTTTGATGTTTTTGCCGTTTTCGGCGGCGTACTTTTCCAAGAAGAAATCCGCCAGCAGCATCACATCGTTTTTGCGGTCGCGCAGCGGCGGCATATAAATGGGAAACACATTGATGCGGTAGTACAAGTCCTCGCGAAACATCCCGTTGCGAATCTCTTCTTCCAGATTCTTGTTGGTGGCGACAATAATGCGGACGTTGGATTTGATGGTTTCATAGCCGCCGACGCGCTCAAACTCCTTAAACTGAATTACCCGCAGCAGCTTGACCTGCAAGGCCAGGGAAAAATCGCCGATCTCATCCAGAAAGATCGTCCCGCCGTTGGCCAGCTCAAATCGCCCCAGCTTGCGTTCGACGGCGCCGGTAAACGCCCCCTTCTCATGGCCGAACAGCTCGCTTTCGAGCAGGTTTTCGGGCAGCGCCGTGCAGTTGACCTTGATGAACGGCTTTTCGGCCCGATAGCTGTTGTAATGCACCGCGTGCGCAACCAAATCCTTGCCTGTGCCGCTTTCGCCGCGAATCAGCACGGTTGCGTTGCTGTTAGCGACCTGCTCAACCAGCCGATACACTTCGATCATCGCGCTGCTGGTGCCGACCATATTATTGATGTTGAATTTGCTTTTCAATTCGCGCAGCAGCCGTTCGTTTTCGGTGCGCAGCTCGCGGCGGTCGCTTTCGACCAGCTTGTTGAGCTTGACGGCCTGCGCAATCATCGTCGCGACGACTTCCAGCAGCCGCACGTATGCGTCGAAATCGTCGCCCGCACGCACCTTGCGATCGACGCTGATGGCGCCGATCGTCTTGCCTTCCAGTTTGATCGGCACGCAGAAAAACGCAATCTTCTGTCCCTTGGTGCGGGTGCGCTGGCCGGTCTTGGCCAGAAACCGCGGGTCTTTGCTGATGTCCGGCACGACGACCTCTTTGCCGGTCTGCACCACCAGCCCTGTAATCCCCTCGCCGACCTTGTAGGTAACCTGCCTTTTGGATTTCTCACTGAGCCCGTGGGCGACTTTGATGGTAATCGTCTCGCTGTCGGGGTCCAGCAGCGTAATCGCCCCGCGTTCCAGACTGACGTGATGCTCCAGCGCATGCAGGATGGATTCCAGCGTTGTCTCCAGATGCAGCGATTCGGCGAACGCCTTGGCTGCATCCGCCAGCAGATTGACCTCTTGAGCCAGCTTTCTTGCCATGTGAGTTTGTCCTCGGGTTACATTATTGTAGCATCTTTTCGTCCATTGTATAATTCCGTATCCCTGCTTCTCAACACAATTTTAATAACTTTGATAACATTTTTGTTTTTCCTGTAACAATAGCTCCCGCCTGTGCGTATTCTGGGGCATAGCAATCGGCTGAAACGATGGTATAATGACACAATCAATCGAACAGAAGAAAGGAAAAACAAAATGCGTTACCTCAATAAAACAGCGATTTTAGCGTTAGTTTTGGCGATTTCTGCGGCCTGTTGGGCAGCCCCGATGAACAATTCTTTCATCCCGGCAACCACGAAATGGATATTTCACATCGACCTTGAGGCTTTTAGTTCCACTGCGATCGGTCAACACATCCTCACGGAAATCCGCCAGCAACACAAACAGAAATTGGAGGCCGCAACGCGCCTTTTCGGTTCGGATTTAACCCAAGACATAACAGGATTGACGCTGTTCGGTCCCGATGAAGCCGAAGCCAATGCCGTCGCAATGATCTCCGGACGGTTTGACCAACCCAAACTGCTGGCGCTGCTGGCCGCCAGCCCCGACTATGGCTCCCGCAGCTATGGCGAACATACCCTTTACCAGTGGAAAGACGCACGTCGAAATAAAAATCAAGTCGGCGTCTTTGCCGCAGACGACCTGATTGTCATCTCTCAGACAGAAAAGGCCGTCACCGACGTACTCGATGTGATGGCCGGCCGCCAAGCATCGCTGGCATCGGCGCCGAAATCCAACTTGTCGCTGCTGACCGAAGGCGCACAAGGGGCGTTTTTTGTAGCCGCCGCCGACGAACTGGCCGCACTGACCCAAAACGCCCACCATGCCGCGATGCTGCAAAACTCGCGGACGATGACCCTCATCGCCGATGAAAAAGAAGAACAAACCCGGCTTTATATTCTGCTGGAAGCGCAATCGCTCGAGGCCGCCCAACAGGTTGAGCAAGTCGCTCGCGGAATGCTGGCGTTTGCGATGCTCCAGCAGAAAAACCCCGACTTGGTCAAGTTGGCCGCATCTTGCAGCATCACCCGTACCGACGATAGGGTCGCCTTTGAATTTACACATCCCTCGGCCGGTCTGCTGGATATGCTCAAAACAATCGCGCCCCGCCAACCCAAAACAGAATAATTTTGCGGACATGGTAATGTCTTTGGATGTGTTATATCCCTCTGATGAGTCGTTGGCTCGGCGCGCCGTAAACGGCGACCGAGCCGCGTTTGAACACATTGTCCTGCGGTACAGTCCAGCGCTGGCGGAATTTGCCGCCGCCCGCACGCATACGATTCAGGATGCCGAAGATATTGTACAGGAAACGTTTCTGAGGGCGTTTTTGCATCTAAAAGATTTCAACTGCCGACTGGCTCTCAAACCGTGGCTCTTTACGATTGCCTATCGACTGATTATTACCGGCTATCGCAAGAAAACGCCGCATCTGGCGGACGACCAGACGCTGGAGTCCTGCGACGGACGCTCGCCGAGGCACGATACAGCGATGGATTGGGTTTGGGAGTCTGCCGTACAGATGGGACGAGAGTTTCACACCGTGCTTTGGCTGCATTATAAAGAACAAATGACCACCGCCGAAATCGCCCGTGTGATGAACAAAAATCAACTGACCGTTCGCGTCCTGCTGCACAGGGCGCGGCGGCGCTTGGCCAAGCGGCTGACGGAGACCGCGTCCGGTCAGGCCGAGGCCGCCCATTATTGGATTCAGCAATGCAATCGTGTTGCGGAAGGGTCAAACTTATGATACGCTGCAAATGGATTCAATGGCAAATCGAACGGCACATGGATGCTCGCACCTGTCCGCCGCCAAAACTCACCGAGCATATGGCGCAGTGTCCGCGATGTCAAAATGCTGTCCGACAACTGGAAAAAATCCACAATCTGCTCAGCCGCCCGACCGCCGACAGGTTGACGCACGTCCAGCACAGCCGGATTCAGACCGCGGTCTTGCATCGTTTGGACAGTGCGGCTCTGCCGCAGAAAACTCTGTTTTCTGTATGGCCGCGCGTTGCCGCCGTCGCTGCCGTTCTGCTCATCGGCGTTTTGCTGCTACACCATCCAACAACCCCGCCTGCACCGCCAATGTCGCCGACGCCGCTTCCGGCCCTTGCCTCGGATGTGGAAATTTTTGGACACACGCTGCCGCAATTGGGAAAGCTGGCCGAAGAACCTCTTCAGCGGGAGCTTTACAATCTGACGCTGGACGCACACCGCGCCGCCGCCTTCCTGCTGAATTGTACGCCTCTGTCGTTTTCGGGCGAGAATCTTTGAGCGTCATCCATTGCCGAGAGGATGTTCCTGTCGGGCGATATTAATCAGGATGCCGACGGCCGCGGCGGTCAAGAGCATACTCGTGCCGCCGGCGCTGATAAACGGCAGCGGGATGCCTTTGGTGGGCAATACAACCGTAACCACGCCGATATTGACGGCGGCCTGAAGGACAATCGCTATCGTAATGCCCGCGGCCAACGTCCGGCCAAACCGATCCGGACAGCGTACCGCAGCCAGCAGCCCCCAGAAAGCAAACAAGGCAAACAGCAAAATCACCAGCACACACGCCGCAAAGCCCATCTCCTCGGCAATCACAGCAAAGATAAAGTCGGTCGTGTCCTCCGGCAGGTGGCCGTATTTAATGATACCGCGCCCCAGCCCTTTGCCCCATAGCCCGCCGGTACCGACGGCAATCAGCGATTGTTTGGCTTGATAGGCGATCTCTTCGGGGTTCATAAAGCTCTTGATGCGATTGATGCGGGTTGTGCTGGACAGGATTGCGACCAGAAATGCCGGTACCGCCACCGGCAGCGGCGTTAAAAAATGCCACCAGACCGCTCCGCCCAGCCAAAGCATCACGAACGTCATTAAAGAAATAAAGGCCGCAGTACCGAAATCCTCTTTGATAATCAGCCCGACCGCCAGTCCGGCAATCGCACAAGCCGGCACAAATCGCCTCCAAAACAGATGTAGGGTGTCTGAAAACCTATCCAGATAGGCCGCTAAAAAGATAATCATTGCCCACTTAGCCAGTTCCGACGGCTGAAAACTCACATACGTCGGCCCCGGCGCAATATCCAGCCAGCGTTTGGAAAAGTTCCGTTCCACCCCCCAAATCAGCGTTGCCGCCAGCAGCAGGATGCTGATGGTTAGCAAATAGGGCGTAAAAGACCGAAATGCCCGCCTTGGCTCAAGACGATACATTTGGTAGGGAATCAGCGAGGCCAAATACATCACCCCTACCGCCAGCGGGAAAAAAACAAGCTGTTTGAGGACGGTCGAGTCGTAAAACCGCGATAAGTCGTACCCGCCGGTAACAGTCGCCCCGGCCGAATAGACAAACACCGTCCCGATAGCCATCAGCACGATGACAATCGATTCGATCCAGCGGCGACAACCCATTTGCATCAGAGCGTAAAACATAACGCTTATTATCGGCCAAAACTATGGATTTTGTCGAGTAAAAACCCAATATCCGCAACACCAACAACCAAATTACATCTCATTTTTTGCAATTGTCCCCTAAGTAGATATCGTATCTGTCGTCGATATCGTATCTTGTGGTCGTCGTTGGGGGTGTACTTTTCGCTTAAAAAATCTTGGATTATTCCATGGATTCCTTCAGTTTTCGGCAGGAGTGGTAGAACTCTTCCGGCTGCATTTCTTTGAGGAACACCAGGCCGCGGGTGGCGCGGATCAGCGGGCTGTCGTGGTGGTAGAACCACTCCCGACCCAAGCAGCGTTTGATCCGCTGGTACTGCTGCACCTGAATGTGCTGGGCTAAGCGGGAGAATGGCCCATCGTACTCATAGCTGGGGAACGAGGCGTTCTTCTGGCTCAAAAACGAGTTCATAAACGCCTGATCCATCACCGAGAACATACACAAGCTGACCGGCACAAAAATTTCCGCCTCCGACGGGTCAAACCGATACCACACATTCCGGTAGCCCCATATCCGGATGTCCTGTCGGCCGCTCTGCTTCTGATAGACCCTTAACGCCTCGGCCATGGCCTGCAAGACCTTGTAGTGTGTATCCGGCCCGCTGCCTTCTGGGTCAAACGCCACCGTCACCACATCCGGCTTGATGCGATGCAATTCCTTCAAGATCGGCTCGACATCCCGATTATAGGTCGGCTCTTCGGTGAACATCGTGCCTTTGTAAAAACCCAGTCGAAGATGCTTGACGTTCTCGCACTTCCAGCCGTAATACCCCCACAGACACTCGGCCTCCCATTCGCGGCTCATGCCTTTGAGCTGCTGGATTTGCGGCGGGTCCATCTTGCCCGGATAGGCGTCTTTGAAGTAGGCCAGCAGGCCGTCCATCGTCGTTTGAATCATCGATAAATCCTGCGTGCCGGTGATTTCCACCAGATTGCGGAACAGCCGACGGCTGCACCCCTCGGCCTTGATTTCATCATTCAGCGCCGCCACGCCGTCCAGATACTGCCAGACATCCCGATTCTTATACGCCAAGCTGTGCGGCTCAAAGTAGCCCTGTTTGAGCAGCGCCTTGAAGCTGTCGGTCGTCATATAATACTTGAGCGCCTTAATCTGCTCGACCATAAAGGCATTGGTCACCGACGTAAAGCCGCTGGTTAAGGTCATAAAGTAGTGCGTGTTGCTGGCGCGGCGGATATTACGCACGACGTGCGCCATATACCCCAGCATCACATCGTCGTGGTGCGGCTCGGTGTGCAGAAAGCAGGTGTTCTCCAACGCCTCGCTGCCCTTTTGGATCTTGGCAATCAGCCGGTTTTGAACCTGCTGGGTTAACTCTTTTAGCGGCTGGGACTGTTTGGAGAGCAATTCCCTGCCGAAGGGGTCGGCTTTACAGTCCTTTTCGGTCAGTTCGCAGAGCGATTTATGGGCGGTGCAGGCCAGATCAATCAATATTCGCTCGACCTGTTCATCGCTGAAGCGGGTTTGCTGTTTGACCCGCTCCAGACGGCGGGCGGTCAGCCCCGCGGCGGCGCCTTCGGTGATGTAGAATCGGGCGTTTGCCAGTTTGTGCAGCGCCGTGGCCGGAACATTGACATCCGGCTCGGACTGCACCGCATCGGCCACGACCTGCGCCTTGGCGGCGCCGGCGGCCATGATGATGGCCGTACAGTCGGGGTTGGCGGTAATGGTCTTTAGGCCAATGGTAATCACCAGCCGATTGCGGGAGATTTCGATGCCGCCTAAATCCGTCGCCGCCGCGGCCTGCGTCTCGTAGTTGGTCGGACACAGACGGGTCGTGCAGTGGTGGTCGGAGCCCTTGATGTTAAAGCCGATATGCCCGTCCGGACCGATACCGCCCAGAAAGAAACCGATGCCGCCGAGGGCAAGGATCTTCTGCTCGTACTCCATACACCACTGGTCGATGCGGGAAAGCAGCGTTTTTTGCTTTTCTTCCAGATGGCTGTGCGGCTGACGGTAGCGCAGGGACAAATCCACCGTGTTGTCCGGCCAGTAGTCGGACAGGGTCTCGCCGTCGCCCAGACCGATACGCGAAGCGTCAATCAAGAGGCACTTGGCCGGGTCGAGACCAAAGCCCTCGATGTAGTACTTGTTGACATAGTAATAAAAGCTGTTGGCCTGCGACGATTCGATGGGGTAGAACTCGTCGATCTGGACAAAATGCAGGCCGGTCATATTCGGTTTGACGGACGGGTCGATTCCCGCCTGCCGCAATTGCTCGGCCACATCGGGTTTGTCCCAGCCGTTCAGGAAGTACTTGACCTGCGCGATGAAATGCTCCGGCGTCTTGCCCGTCGGCAGCGAGATTACGCCGTTGGGGTTGGCCTGCACCCATTCCAAAAACCGCAGCGCCGTCAGCCGACCCAGCAGAGGAAATGACTCGGTGATAATCACCGGAAGCTTCTCGGTCGGAGGATAAAGCGGTTTCAACACGGACGGTTTGAGAAAAAACTGTTCTACCGGACTTAGGCAATACTGCTCCATAATGTTTTGATCTATCGTAAAATAATGTTATCGTTTTATTTGCGCCTCTGGCATTAGTGCATTTCGACGGCACATGTGCCGATGCCAGGACGATAAAAGTTAAACTGTACGTTTGGGTGGTCAGCCAAAAGAGACATCGGCACGGCGCTGTCGGCAATCTTCTTGCCGATCATCAGCGTTGTCAATCGCATCCCAAACGGGTTGTCGTGCATCCCTGCCTGCCAAATGCTGACCTTTTCGGCTTGCCACGTCTGGACGGGGCCGACGGTCAATGCTTGGGTGGGAACACCGGTTACCACGCCGCCGCCGCTGGTGCGGGCGTTCTGCATAATCGTTACCGGATGCAGATTCACCGCGCGGGTGGACAGCTTGCGGTACTCGGCCGGCGTCGGCGGATTGTCCTTGTATTTGCCCTCGCGCTTGACCGGATCATTGAACGCCCAATGCTTGATATCGCCTTGTCCGCCCTGCATGACGGCACAGCGCACGCCTTCCCAGCTTTTGATATACTTGCTCGTGTCGGCCTTGGGGAAGTGCAGATTCTTGTCCGGCATACGCAGCTTGGGGTTGATGCGATCAAAACACAGCTCTCGGTCGGTCTTTTCAAACGACAACGGATGGGTAACCGGCGCCTCTTTGCCGTCCACAAGCCATTCGTCCATGCCCCAGAAATGCGCATCTTTCTTTTTGAGGTTCAGCTCCAGTTCATTCACCAATCGTGCCACCAAAGGCAGTTGTTCGGTCGGGCCGATGGGGCCGCAGATGCCCACAGGGTTATCCGGCGTGGACTGCTGCCAAGCCGTGATGTATTCCAACGCCTCAGCCAGATAGAAATCTTCCAAGGTATCATACATCACTACCTTAAAGCCCTTGCGGCTCATCTGCTCCATATCCTTGACGGTCAATTTTGCCGCATCGTTGAGAATATCGTCATCGAGTGTCGTGTAATCCCACCAGTCCGGCGCTAACATACTGAGTTTGCGTGCCATACTATCATCTCCTTGATTGTAGTTATTGTTTTTCCGTTACGAGTTTGTTGAGTTCCTGTTTTAACAGATTGTCCTGCGGATAACCATGACCCAAATGCTGGCGGAATGCCTCGGCATACTTGACCCTGCTATCTTGGCCGCGATGTTCGGCGTGGCGTTTCATTGAAGCGGTGTATTCGTCCATTCCGTGATGCGCCATCAGCCAGTCCCGCTGGCTCTTGTGGCAGCAGAGCATTTGCTCTTTGATATTCATTGTGGAGGCGATGTCCACATAAATACTCGGCGGGATGGGCGCACCAAAGATATCCTTGCCCTCCATCGCATCGGCATAGTACAGATACGGCGTAAAGCCGTAGGCCGGTATGCCGGGCGTATCGACATTGGGGATGCCGCAGGCAAAGCAGCCGGTGCGTACCAGATGCGAGGTGTTTTCGTGGTCGATAAAGTAGTCCTGTGGGCTGTGGGTGATGACAATTGTCGGTCGGACTTTGCGAATAACCCCAATGACCTTCAGCAGGGTGGGTTTATCATACATAATAAACACATCCTCGCACTCTAAACAGTGGTACTGGCCGTCCAGCAGTTTGGCGGCGTTGGCGGCCTCCTGTTTGCGGATAGCGCTGATTTCGGCTCGATTGAGCGTGGCCGAGCCGCAGTCGCCCGGCGTCATCGTGGCAATATGCACCTGCCAGCCCTTTTGTTTGAGCAACGCCAGCGTCCCGGCGCAGGTAAACTCCGCATCGTCCGGATGCGCTTGGATACTTAAAACCGCTTTTTCCTGTGATTTCATCCGCAAACTCCTGTTTCTATCGATCGATGAATATACTCTAACCAGCGGACGGATTCCGCTATTTCCTGAACCGTCAATAAGGGCGACGGTGTAAATCCTTCCGTCGGCTCTGTACAATAGGCGATAAAATCGACCAATTCATCTTTGATTTGATTATTGGCCGGCTCAATCCATCCCGGCACCGAACATTGGATTTCGTGTTCGTCCACCCACAGCCGCTTGGCGGCAAAATCGCCTTTCCAGCGGTGTCCGCCTTGCTCGATTTCGACCCGACGCACCTTTTGGGCGTCTGTAATAAGCCACGAGACAAAGATTTGTCCTTCTGTGCCGCAGGTATGACGCAGCGATAGACGCGCTTCGGCGATACGTCCATCCATTCGGCGACACTCTGCCAACTCGACCGCCGCCAGCGAACCAAAAAAATACAGCGACAAATCCAAATCGTGAATCACCTTGTCCACAATAATATCGTCGGGGATGCGCGAGTCATACCGCTGGGTGCGGGTAAAGGCATACCGTTTCGCCTTTGGATTGACGTTCTGCAAAAGCGACTTGATTTTGATGCTGACCGGATTGTAGCGTTCGACATGGCCGGCCATCAGCCGCACACCCGAACAAGCCGCCTGCTGCAGTAAGTCATTCAATTCGGCAACCGTCGTAACAATCGGCTTTTCCGCCAAGGTATGAACGCCGCAGCGCAGCGCCGCCTGCACCATCGCGTGATGCGTTGCCGTCGGCGTAGCGATAATCAAAATATGCGGTCGCGTTTGTTCGAGCAGCTTATCGACCGTATCAAACAACCCGACGTTGGGATAGTCCGATGGATTCAGCGGTCGAATATCGCACAGTCCGCAGACAGTCAACTTGGCCAGCAAATCGCCGACGCCGCCTTTATAATAGCGTTCGCCGGCGCCGGCGGCCAGTTGATTCAAGGCCGCCAAGTGAATATGCCCCATCTTGCCCATACCCGCAATCGCAACGCGGATTTGCGGTACATCTCGCGCAATCAATTTAAGCGATTTATCCGCCATCGAAACCGCCCCAGCAAGAAAGACGCCGAATCGCCGATTCAATATCATTGGTGCGGTTTGCGCCTGCCTCGCGTTCAATCGATAACGTTCCACGAAACCCCGTCTTTTTGAGCGCGGTTAAAAAAGCGTCGGCGTTGACGCGGCCTTCGCCCCAGGCCGTCTCCATCCCCCATTGCCCTGCCGTCTTTGTCGGCGTTGCGTCCTTAATGTGTACATGCCGAATCCACCGTCCCAATATGCCCACCGCATCGACCGGATCGCCCTGTCCATACAAAATCATATTGCCCGGATCGAAATTGATTGCCACTGCCGGATGATTAACGGTCTCAATAAATGCCCGCAGCGTCGCGGCGGTTTCCTGACCGGTTTCCATCAGCAGCACAACATTCTGACTGGCGGCGACATCGGCCAACTGTTTGATTTTTTCTGTCAGCCGTGCAAACGCCGCCTTGTCGGCCGCATCAATAAACCCCACGTGAAACTCCAGATAGGGTACGCCGAGCTGTCGCGTCATTTCAATCGCCTTCAATACGCGCTGTTTATTCTGCGGCCAGACCGCCTCCGGCACAATCCCGCCGGTTCGCTTGATGGCCTCCAGCGTCGTATAATCCTCCTGCGGAAAACCGACCATTGTCGCCGAAATCGTCCAGCCGGCGTCCGTAAAACGCGCAGCGTATCCGACCTGCCCATCCAAGGCCGGATTGAGCGACAAATGAGTCCGGTCAACGCCGGTCTTGCTCCGCAGTTGATTGAGCAGTGCAAGATCGTTATTGACCGACCAACTGCATACACCAATACTTCCTATGTCGTTACAGTTCATTTTACATCAACCGGTTTTCCAGCGATACAGGACTTCTTTTCAGCCAGAACCAGCTTGACCGAATCCATCGAGGCCTTTGGCGTAATCACCGCAGGTACTTTCTTGCCGCTGAGCAGCTTGACCCAATGTTCCAACTCGCAGGAATAACCGTCGCCCTTGGCCACCTTCGGCATTTGGACGCTGCCTTTAAGCGGAGCGAGCTTAAAAGCCGGCTGTTTGGTACAGTCATACGAAATCGTCGCCTTTTCCAACGCGATATTAAAGCTCATCTCAAACCCAAACCCCGGCGTCATCACCCAGCCGCCCTCGGCGGTGACCACCTTGCCGTCGCCGTAAATATAGTTCGTTACAATATGATCAATATCCTTGCTGGGGCCTTTGACGCCGCGAGCAAAGACCTGCTTGGGCATCCCGAACAAATACTGCACAAAGTCTGTGTCGTGGATGTGCAAGTCCAGCGCCGCGCCGCCGGACTTTTTGCCGTCCAACAGCCAGTTCCTCCACGACCACGTCGGCGTTAAGCTCAGTCGCTGGAAGGTCGCCGCCAGCGCTTTGCCGTATTTGCCGGAATCGATAATCTCTTTGGCCTTGGCATACTCCGGCCAGAAACGGATGCAATGGCCGATTTGAAGCTGCTTTTTGGCCTTTTTGGCGGCGTCCAGCATTTGTTGGCATTCCGCCGCAGTCATCGCCATCGGTTTTTCGCAAAAGACGTTCACGCCCGCCTTGAGTGCCTTGAGTGTGTAGGCGCAATGCAGATACGTCGGCAATGTAATCGACACCGCATCCAAATCGACCTCAGCCAGCATCGCATCGGCATCGGTAAACAGCTCAATTCCTTTCAAATCCAGCGGTTTTTCGGTGCCGGCGATATTGCCGGCCGTGCCGGCCTTATCCGTAAACTTGCTGCTGTCGATATCGCAGATTGCCGCAACACGCACATTCTTCATCGCTTGAAAGCAGCGAAAGTGCATCTTGCCCATAAATCCTAAGCCAATAATACCAACCCTGATCATCGCAAATCTCCTTATTGAGGTTATTTAAACATCTGCTTCATAAATGTAGCCGTTTTTTCCGGCCGCCCCGGAACAAACGGAAGCATCTCAGCCGTCACATAGCCGTTGTATTTGATGGCCGCCAGCGACGCCTTGACCGCCTTAAAGTCCACATCCCCCTCACCCAAATCGACAAACCCTGCCGCCGTACCGACTGATGTCTTAAAATCCTTGATATGAACCCGCTTGATGCGCTTGCCCAAAATCTTAATCCACTGGTCAGGATAGCCGGTCAACAGGACATTGCCCACGTCAAAGTAACTGCCTACCCGCTTGGACTCAAACCCGTCGATAAAGTCCCGCATCTCCAGCGGACTGAGCAGAAACTTGTTCCAGACATTTTCGATACACAGCGACACGCCGACTTTTTCCGCAGTCGGGGTCAGTTTTTTGACCGCCTCGACGGCGCGCTTGTAGCAGACATCGTACGGAATGACCTCGCTTGCCGGATTGAAGAAGACATCCACCGCACCCGGCACAAACAGATAGGCGTTTGTACCCAGCCACTGGGTAATCTGCAACGCGCGCTTGGTAAAATCGATAATGGACTTGCGCACCGCTGCGTCATTGGCCGTCGGCGAGGTAAACCAGCTCTGGCCGCTGGCCACGCTGGAAATCTCAATGCCGATGCTTTTGGCCTCTTTAGCAATCGCCTTGCATTCCTCTTGGGTTGCTTTGTCGGTCAAAACCCCCTCGGCTGCAATCGCCAACTCAATCGCGTCAAAACCCAATTTCTTGGCCTGTCGCATCGCCTCCGTAATCGGCAGTTTGGCCTCCAAACCGCCCTCGAACATCCAGTAACTGGCGCTGATTTTCATAATACAGTCTCCTTAAAAAAATATGATTCTGCTGACCTGCTCAGACAATACCGCAAAAAGCCGTTGACTTCCATAGTAAAAAGGAATATCTTAATGTCAAAAAGGAACCTTCTTTTTTGTGTATTGCCGCTATATGAGGCCTTTTAAAACACAGCTTATCAAAAAGGAGTTTACCGACGGCATTCCCGGCCATGTTGCGGATGCCTGCTATTTTTATTTTGACATCGAACAGGCCGATCAAGACGACCTGCGCATCTTGTGCGGGGGCTATGAAAAATGTGCGCCGGATTTTGCCCTAAACAGACGAAACCTGGCCTTTTATACCGTCAAATTTACGCTGGGCGGCAAAGGCGTCTTTATTCACGACAACAAAACCTATCCTCTCGGGTTTGGATCACTGACCCTTTTTGGGCCGCGAACGCCTCACCAGTTCAAAACCGACCCCAACGACCCGATGGAGCATATCTTTATCGTCTTTACCGGCAAACAGGCCGCTGGATTGCTGGATATTAACCGGCTTGGCGAACGCCGCTGTATTCAGGTCTCCAATCCGCCGTTTATCGCCTCGCTGATGGAGCACATCCTGCATATTGGAGTCGAAAAACCGCCCTATGCCCAAGACCTATGCCAGCATTACCTTAAATCGCTGCTGCTCGAACAAACCGAACCCGCGGCCGGAACGGAACAAAACGACCGCGCTTGGATGAGTTTCCAGAAATGCAAACGCCATCTGGAACAGCACTTTGATACGATTGTTTCGGCAGGTCAACTTGCCCAAGAATGCGATCTGGACATCCGCTACATCGCTCGGCTGTTTCGCCGGTATGGTCAAATGCGGCCGCACGATTATCTGATGCAGTTAAAAATGAACAAAGCGGCCAACCTGCTGCTGACGACGCAGTTCAGCATCAAGCAAATCGCCGCGATGACCGGCATCGACGACCCGTATCATTTTTCAAGAGCGTTCAAGAAAAAATTCGGCTTTGCCCCGCAGTCCTATCGTCATAATCTGTCGAATCCGCACGGCCAGCAATGAGAGCCGCTGTCTTGATTCACGCCGAAAAATCATCAATCATCAAATCCACTATCGCCGCCGCGCCGCCGATAGCGCCGATATGCGAATCAAGGCAACTGACCCGAATGTCCGGCGTATCGCGATGAAGGCCGACGATGTATTTTTTGATATTTCGAATCAATCCTTCCAGAGCTTCTTTTCCCGAAAGCTTAAGATGCGGATCCAACAGCACGATCTCCGGACTGACAACATTAATAACCGCCGCCGCCGCCTTTGCAACATAGTCAAATGCCGCATCGACAATATGACGGGCAAGGCGGTCTCCCTGAGCCGCGGCAAGCAGAACATCATCGCCGGTCAGATTCGACTTTTGCGCCAGCACACTGGAACTTTGGGGCGTAAGCGATTCGACCGCCTTACGCGCGATTGCCGGCAACGCAGCAACCGCCTCCAGACAGCCGAATCCTCCGCAGCGGCACGCCACAGGATCATCTGTGATTTGGATATGCCCCAGTTCTCCGGCTAAATTACCCGCGCCGCGAATATATTGCCCCTCAAGCTTGAGTCCGCAGCCAATGCCCTCGCCATATTCAACGTACATCAGATTCTCTGACGTGCCGCGGGTTTCGAAACGATCCATCGCCCGAATCCGTGCCTGACTGGTATTGAAAAGACGCACCGGCAACGCAAACTCGGATTGCATCAACTGGCCAATGGGAACGTTCGCCCAGTCTTCCATCGTCGTTGACCTCAATGCGACGGCGTTTTTACAGTCCACCGTACCGGGGTCAACCAACGCAATCCCCATACAACGGGAACCGACGGAAGGATGCTTCAGCAAATCCGTTAACGCATGTTTGAGGAGTTCAATTTTTTGTTCCCTCTTCATTGCCCCCAGCGGAATCTGCAGAGTATCCTTAAAAATCACTTGATAAGAAAAATCGATAACTGCCGCTTGAATAGAATTCGGCGTATATTCCAAACCAACAGCACATCCAACCTCAGGGTTCAATTGCAGCGTCTTTTTTCGCCTCTGTCCGGTTGTGTCTGCATAGGGTGATTCGATAAGAAACCGATGATCAAAGAGTGAGGCAATCGAGCGGGTAATCACCGCATGCGGCAGTCCGGTTTGGGCCGCAAGACCGCTTCTGGAGATCGGTGAATACTCTCTAACTGCTTTTATAATCTTTACTTGTGTTTTGCTGAGCGGCGTTTTTTTCAGTATCATATATTTACCTGTTGACAAAATAAATTGAATTAGCGAATGTCAAATTAAAAATTAAAAAGGATAGTAAAATGTCTCCCCAAAAATCTATCTCGGCAGATTTTCGTTACAATACAGGCGCGGCGAAAATTCCATGGGCGGCTGTCGGAGAAAACGTCTCCTCCAAAGACACAATCGAACTGATCAAGTTTTTGTGCAAGCCCAAACAGGGACAAACGAAAGCATATAATGCTACGATAAAAAAGGTCTCGGAATCCATCCACGCTCTTTATCGCGTTGGCAAACCGGCCGGAAAGCTTTCCTTAGGTCAAGAAGTCAAAAAAGTCGAACAATTGGCCTGCAAAATGCTCGATGTTAAGCACGGAGTATTGTTGACCAATGCGACAGCCGGGTTCGAAATCGGCTATCAATACGCCAATCTTGGCCCCGGCGATGAAGTGATTGCGCCGGCAATCACCTTTATTGCCACCATTGCTTATCCATTAACCATCGGCGCAAAGGTGGTGCTGGCGGATGTCGATCCGCGAACACTCAATATGGATCCGCGCGATGTAGAGCGCAAAATCACGCCCAAAACAAAGGTGATTATTCCCGTGCATTTAGGCGGGTATCCGGTCGATATGGATCCGATTATGAAACTGGCGCGTAAACACAACATCACCGTCATCGAAGACGCCGCTCACGGCTTTGGCGGCCGGTATAAAAATAAAATGCTGGGGACAATCGGACATTTTGGAGCGTTTAGTTTTCACGAGGTCAAAAATGTGACGTCCATGGGCGAAGGCGGACTTGTGGTTACGAATTTGCCGTTCGGCCGGCATTTGCCGCAGGCGCGATTTCTTGGGCTGGATATGAGCCGTAAAATTGAAAATTGGCTCTATGACGTTATCGCATTGGAAGGCAAATACGGTTTTGTCGCCGCCGGCAATCATTCCGCCACGGAAATACAGGCCGTCGGCTTATACCAGCAGATAAAGCGAATGGGCAAAATTATCCGCGCCCGGCGACAGGCCGCCGAATATCTGACCGGACGTTTCAAAACAGAATCCGGAATCATTCCTCAGCTTTTGGATACGCCGTCTATTCAATCCAGTCATCACCTGTATTTGCTGCAAATTGACCCGGAGACGGTAGGCGCCGACATTCAGCATCTCAAACGCAAGCTTTCCGATCGTGGAATCGTTCAGATTCCCCACTTTGGTCCCTTGTATAAATTCAGCATTATGAAGCAGTTGGGTTATGACACAGAAGCCATCCAAGACGGCTGCCCGGCGGCGGAAGAGGCGTTTAATCATCGCTTTACGCATCTGCCGCTGTACAAATATACGCGCGATGATTTGAAATATATGGCGGACGCGGTCATTGAATCGGTTCGTGAACTAAAATCCGGGAGATAACAGGAATGATTATTGGCGTTCCAAAAGAAATCAAAGAACAAGAGTTTCGCGTAGGTGTAACGCCAGCAGGGGTCGGTCGTCTCTGCCAATCCGGCCATATCGTTTATGTGGAAAAGGATGCGGGCAAAGGCAGCGGTCTTTCCGATGACGCCTATATCGCAGCGGGCGCAAAGGTGATGAAAACGCCGCAGGAGATTTACAGCGCCGCCGACATGATCGTCAAGGTTAAGGAACCGCAGCCGGCCGAATACGAACTGTGCCGTCCGGGGCTGATTGTGTTTACCTATTTTCATTTTGCCGCCAATCGTTCCTTAACAGAAGCAATGCTCCGGCGGAAAATTACGGCCGTCGCTTACGAAACGGTCTGCAAAAAGGGACGTCTGCCGCTGCTGGAGCCAATGAGCGAAATCGCCGGCCGGATCGCCGTTCAGCAAGGCGCTTTATCGCTGGAGCGGTTCCGCGGCGGTCGCGGCGTCTTGCTGGGCGGCGTACCGGGGGTGTCTCCGGCCAAAGTTCTCATTTTGGGCGGCGGCACGGTCGGCGCCAATGCCGCGCTGATCGCCGCAGGCATGCGAGCCGATGTAACCCTCTTTGATATTAATCTGGAACGGCTGCGATTCCTTGATATGACAATGCCGGCCAATGTGAAGGTTGTATTTTCAGATACGGATACGCTGCAACAGCACTTAAAAGACGCCGATTTGGTGATTGGCGCAGTGTTAAAGCCCGGCGCAAAAGCCCCTTGCCTTATTTCAGCGCAGATGCGTAAACAGATGATTGCCGGCACTGTCATCGTTGATGTCGCCATCGATCAGGGCGGCTGCGTAGAAGGGGGCTATCCAACGACCCATAAAAACCCGACCTTCGAGATAGACGGGGTCGTCCATTACTGCGTGGCCAATATGCCGGCGGCGGTTCCCCGAACATCGACATTTGCATTGACCCATGCAACCTTGCCTTATGTGGCGGCAATTGCCGAAAAAGGACTCGAAAAAGCCGCTCGCGACGATTCGGCAATTCTATCCGGCATTAACATAATCAATGGTCAATTGACCTCAAAGCCTGTTGCACAAAGCTTTGATATGCCGTATTCTGATGTTTTAGAAAAGGGTTTATCATGAAGAAAAAAATACGATGGGGCGTCATCGGTTCTGCGGGGATTGCCCGTCGCCGGACAATTCCGGAAGGGTTTTTGCATGCGGACAATGCCGTCCTGACCGCCGTGTATGATATCAATACGTCGGCCAATCGAGATGTTGCACGGCAATTCGGCGTGCACGCCGCGGAGTCTGCAGAGGCGCTTCTCGGCAGCGAGATTGAAGCTGTGTATGTCGCAACGCCCGCGGCTGCACACTATGAAAATGTCTGTTCTGCCGCAGCGGCGGGTAAACATATCCTCTGTGAAAAACCGCTGGCGCTGACCGTTGGTCAGGCCGAAAAGATGGCCGAGACCTGCCGTCGGGCGGGTGTTCAACTGGGTACAGCCATGATGATGCGCTTTTCCGCACAGCATCAGTATGCCCTGCGTATGATTCAAAACGGCGATTTGGGGCAAATGGTCTATGCCCGCGCACAGCTTTCGTGCTGGTATCCGCCTATCGCGGGCGCGTGGCGGCAAAATCCGTCATTAGGCGGCGGCGGGGCTTTGATTGATATGGGCGGACATTGCATCGACCTGCTGGAAATGTTTATGGGCAGGGCTGTAAAAGTAAACTTTCGCATTTTTGTTAATGTTTTAAGCAACGGAAGCCAGTGCTTCCAATAAAAACTCGAATTTTTTATCATG
>Ga0308414_1000768_pt1 | contig 20905 bp, 14 predicted proteins | sample HotsprSampleOS50_FD_205667 | JGI IMG/M metagenome (GOLD analysis project Ga0308414, IMG submission 205667) | Hot spring phototrophic mat microbial communities from Octopus Spring, Yellowstone National Park, Wyoming, United States - 20090730_OS50 ...
TGGCGGATAGTATGCCGATTTTATGGCACAGAATCAAACAAAAAAAGCCGCAACGCATCGCGTAACGGCTTTCAATGTTTTTATGAACGTTGTTGTGTTTGTTACAGCGACTGGCGCCGACGCAACAAACCAACCAGCGTTGTTCCCAAGCCGGCCAGCAGGATAGCGCCAGGAGCCGGAATCAATACCAAAATGCTCTGGACATCGCCGTCTTTGGTGTAGATGCCTGCGGCGGTTTTCCACAGGTTCATTACTCTAACGTTGTTCCAGCCGTCGTAATCGCCCGGATTGAGCGAGGCAAAGATACCGGTGTTCACACCATACGGCTTGCCGCCAATCACAGCCGGAGCACCTTCCCAATACCAGATTTCTTTCTGGATATCGGATTCAGAGGCCGCCAACGCGCCATTCAGGTAGGCAGCATAAATCTTTTTGGTTTCCTCGGCCAACGGGCCTTGGCTGCCGCCAAACTTGACATCGCCGTCGATGGTGTAGTAATAGGTTTTGCCAGACCTCATCTGAACATCCCACTCGACGCAGAATGTTTTGAATGAGCCAGCGGCCCATGTAGCGGTAATCGGCGCCCACGGGTGAGGACTGCTGCTAACAACTTTCACTGTGTCAGCCGCGATCAGCGGACTGGCCAGCAAGGCCAACGAGGCCAGAACCAATAAAAGCTTTCTCGTCTCCATAATGTTACTCCTTTAAAAAAAAATCCCACGGTTTATTTTTTTTTGGAGAACCCCTACGACATGCAGGACTTCTCCCCTCGAATTCACCTTTCAGAACACTTCTGAAAAATGTACATATCACTATACGATTTATTTAAAAAAAAGCAAGTCAGTATTATTACCTATTTTTTCGTTTTTATCTTAACTTTTTTTTTTAAAATAACTTAAGACATTAACTTTTTTTGTTTTTTTAAGATTTTTCGTGTTTTTACCCATAAATCGCCGTTATTTTTCCACACGTACCAGCACATCGAGGTATCGCGTCCCCCATTTTTTGGCGGTCTCGTGGGAGTTAAAAAACACGTCCAAGCGGTTTCCTTTTATCACTCGGCCGCGATCTTTGACCTCCACCGGGCGATCATTATTATAGCCCGGAATGATCATTTCAGTGCCAAATCGATAGAATTTGTCCGCGGCGACAAAGGTATCGCCCGGTCGAATGTGATGTTTGGATGCGGTAACCCCGTCAGAGTATTTGCCGCAGCATTTGGGGCAAGTGCAGTATCCGGTAACGCGCATCCGCACGACCTGCCATTTTGGGCTATTCTCCTCTACTTTGTAGGTAAATTGCTTGTCCTGCTCAAACAGCATCTCGACCAGCCGCTGCTCGGCAGTATCATCCGGCTTGGCCGACGGTTCGACCTGCTCGGCCAAAGGCAACGGCGATACATCGGTATGCTCAAACGGCATCAAGGCACGCAGATACACCACCCCGCCCGAAATTGCCGAAAGGATGGGCATCCCGCACAGCAACACGACCGTTGCGACAACAAGCCCTGCAGCGGCATAACCCAGATACGGTTTGTAGTTTGATTTACTTTGTACCACGCACAACCCTTTCAAAAAAACATTGTTTCAGGCGGAATCAACGCTTGTCCCGTTTACTATGGCCGGTCTTTCGCGGCCGCTCCTGAACCTGTCTTAAAAGGCCTTCCGTGGCGTGTTTAAGAGTTTTCCCAAGCAAATGCAAAAGCCCCCATCACTGTGTTGCGGGGGCTTCTGTATGTTCGGCAACATAGCAAGTCAATGGCTGAAAGTCAAGTTTTTTTTCATCAAAAATGGGTTTTCAAGTCCCATAAGAAATTCTTTTAAGGCTTTGTGAAAGATGATATTATGAAAAAAGTAAAAAATTAAAGCATTCAGGACTCCATAATTATAGTCCGTTTTTACGATAATGTCTTTGGCGGTTGATTGTTGCCCTGCGGCATCAAGCACACGCCGTAATTTCTGTCAAAAGGCGACCGTGAAGTCTATGAATTTTTAAGTTGTTGTATTGTTGCCGACGATATGATATTGTACAATCGGATTTATAGAGATAGTGGGTCATACAGGCAAATACAGGGGAGTTCATACAATGGCGGAACGAATACCTCGTGTGCTGGTCGTCGGACCGGCGTATGTGGATATGGCGATCAGGTGCGAGACGTTTCCCGCACCCGGCAAACTCGTTGAGGGGTCTGGCTTTTCGTGTCTGGCGACCGGTGCAGGGCTAAATGAGGCGATACAGGCCTCCCTGTGCGGTTGCGAGGTCTTTTTGCTGTCGCGAATCGGCGAGGACTGCTTCGGCGAGATGATCAAACAGACAATGCGGCGATTTGGCATCGGCGGCGATTTGGTCTATCCTACGCAGGCCATCAGCACCGGCATTATCGTTACCCTGGTGGATGGCATGGGCGAAAACAGCGGCTGCCGCTCGGCCGGGGCTAACCGCGTTCTGGGTCGCGATGAGATTGAATACGCCGCCGCCGAGCAAATCATTGGTTCTGTCAATGTCTGTTTGGTCAGCGACGGTGTTCCGCCGTCGGCGGCAGTGGCGGCGCTGCGTACGGCGCATCTGCACAAGACCCGTACCGTGCTGGAAGCCCGTCTGCCGGCGGTCGAACGTCGGGTTGTTCAAACCATTGACTGGCCGGTGGATTTTTACAATGCCGATGTAATCCTGCTGCGGTTTGACGGCGTCCTGTGCGGCTCTGAGCTGGGCGCCGGCGGTCAGGGAGATTTGAAGTTTATCGGTACTGAGCTGGTGGCCTGCGGGGCAAACTGTGTGGTGATTAGTATGGGCTGGCACGGCGCTCTGGTCATCGATCGGCAAGGACATCGGCATATTCCGGGGATGATGCTGGATGTGGTCGATCAGACCGGCTGTGAATCGGCGTTTGCCGGCGCGCTGGCGGCCAGCATCGGCTGCGGCGACGAACCGGACAAGGCCGCACGATTTGCCGTGGCCGCCGAAACCTTGACCCGCAGCCGTTTCGGCCTGCACGATGCGATGCCCAAAAAACAGGATATACTAATACTGCTGCAAGACCAACCGGATTAAAACCATCGGCCAAGCCCCGCATTAAACGGATAGGCGGGATATGCGAGAAGATAGCAACATCGTGGTAAAAATGGCTTAGCGCGATTACAGGCGCCAGTTGCCGGGGTATTGGATTTGTCGGGGGCCGATGTTAAATGACCGGCTGAGGGTTTCGATTAGGGCGTTGGTCCGCTGGATCTGGCTGTTGGTGGCAGGGTTTTTTTGGCCGTCGCCGATAACGCAGATGCGAATAGTCGCTGTTGTACCAAAGGTCGTTTGTTGATGCCACTGGGGGGCGACTTGAATGACGCCGTTATCGCCGCCGGCTCCGTTGCAGACGACAAAGTGAAACGCCGACTGCCCGCCGGACAATCCGGCCAAGAGGGGAAGCTCGCGGGCGTTGCCGCTTGCGGTTTGACTATAAAAGACCTCGATGCCGTTCCAATGGGCGGGTGCGGCGGTCAGACCGCCTTTGACGACCTCCTCGACGGGGTCCAGACGGAGATAGCTCGACAAGCTGTACGCTGCGGCGCTGGGGGCGTAATTATCCAGCGACATTAAAATAACCGCTCCTCCGGTCATTGCTGCCAGAAGGACAAACAGAACCGCCACCGTGCGGTTTTGAGCTGCCATAATCTTCCTTGACGTCTTGGCCAACTTGCTCTGCCTTTTCGCTTTTGTATAGATAGCTTCCATTCCAACAATTATATCCTTTTCTTCGGCCATTCAAATCTTTTTTATTTAAGATTTTTTAAATTTTTCTCACTCTCTGTGTAAATTCTACATTATTTTTCGGCTCAAGGGGGTTTGTGCTTGCCAAAAACAAGCAAAAGTTGAAAATATTTTTAAGTTTTTTGGGCATTGACGGTGAGTTTGTATCGATAAAAAGTTATATACGGCAATCGAGACGATGGAGTGCGTATGTCCGAGATGGATGTGATTGGCCAACTGGCACATCAGGCCTTAACTGCGCCGACGCTGGCGAAGATGAGCAATTGGTTATGGGACCGAACGCTGCGGATTGTGCGCAACGTCGAGCATATCTGCCGAATGCCCGAACTGACCGATAAAAACGCCGCTGTTGACCGATTCTGCCTGATTGCGGCCGCATACTTTGCCGACGCCGGCTTTGCCCATTATGCCGACGCCGAGGATGTCTCGGTACAGCTGGCGTTGGCCGATGTCAGCCAAGCCGACCTGTGCGATTTTTCAACGCAGGTTGTAACCGACAAACTGGCCGGTGTGCTGGCCGGACCAAGGGTCGATAAAATCTGCAAAATCATCGTCGAATCGAGCAACCGATTTACCACAATGATTGAGGCAATGATATTATCAGACGCGCGGAATCTGGACGATATCGGAGCGGTCGGGCTGTTTAATGAGTTTGGCCGCTATGCCGTTCACGGCAAAGGGGTGTCGGATGTGTTGGAAAGCTGGAAACGCAAGGTTGATTACCGCTACTGGCAGGCGCGGCTCAAAGAAAGCTTTCGTTTTGAGTCCGTACGCAAGCTGGCCGAGCAGCGGTTTGGGGCGACCGAGTATTTTATGAATCAGCTTGATGTGGAACACAACGCCCGCGATCTGGAAGAACGGCTGCTGGAATCGCTGGACAAACCCTCCGTTTAACAGCCGCCGTGTGCTTTTCCTGTGGTGTGGGCGGACGTATCAGAGAGTTGTATTTAGGTTTTCTCCTATCGGAAACGGGGTGTTTCTATAGGTTTGCGCCAGCAACGTCTTGAGAACCTCAAACGGCTTGTGGTTTTCCGGTCGCGGCGGGTCTGCCGGGCAAAACAACGTGTACCGCGGCAAAGCGGACAGGCCGGTTTTGGCGGGTGGACAATCCCTGTCCGTCGCTGTCAAGGGCGCCGTATTCACAACACGGCACGCCACATACTTTGTCATCACGGATTCCCCCCAAAGCCGCCCCCTCACAAAGGCAACTTTGATAACGGCAGTATAACATAAAAAGCGGCAAAAATCAAGCGGCGGCTTTAAAAATACTGTTTTTTTGCCTATTTACCGATAAAATAGCGTCGTATGGCTGTGTTTGTGGATACTGGCTGAACCGACAAGCGAATTTTGTGGAATAGACAAAATGGAACGGTATTGGACAAAAAGGACGCTGACCGCACTCGCTCAGGGGGAACCGGAGTTGGTTCGGCAGTGGCAATCGCAGTTCGGGCGGTATTTATATACCGGCTTTTATTACCAGTTCAATAAGGAGGAGTCGGCGGCGGTGCGGCTGACGATTCAAACGCTCACGGCCGCGCTGCGCGAGTTGTCGCAATTTTCACCGGAGCAGTCCACGATGTATCAGTGGCTCAAGACGATTGCCGTTCGGCAGGTGCAGGAGATGGCGGCTCAATCGGGCATCAAGCCCCAGCGGCCGTGGGCATGGTCGGAGATTCGGGCGGAAATTCTGGACGGTCTCAAGCGGCTGCGCAATGCCCCGCTGCCGCCGGATATTACCGAAAATACCGCCGTGATGGAACTGGTGCAGGCGGCGCTGGCCGAACTGGGCGAACAGGATCGCGACCTGCTGGTGCGCCGCTATACGCGACTGGATACTGTCGAACACATTGCGTCGGAGTTGGATATCCCGCTGGAAAAAATGAACCATTTGTTGTACTTGGCGCGGCATTCGTTTCGCCGGACGCTGTTTTGTCTGCTGCAATCGGTCTGCGCCGATTTTACCGAGCCGTTGGTAACCGGCGGCACGGAACTGCTGGAGGCGAATCTGGAATTGCTGCTGCGGTCGGTCAGTGCGGCTGCGCCGATGTCGTCTGACGCCGCCGAGCAAATCAAATCCGCCGTCCTGCAGGCCGCCGCCGAATGCGCGCAGCAGCGGCCGGTTGACCAGCGTCGTTCGATGAAGCGATGGCAGGTTATTACAGCGGTTGCCGCATCGTTTATTCTAATCGGTATGGGAATATGGCTGCTCAAAAGCGCTCATAGACCGCCCCCCCCGCCTACGCCGTCGACCGCATCGCAGACGCCTCCTGTGGCGGATACTGCGGAAAAACCTATTACCGCCGCGGATGAGGAGGAACTCAAACGCACGATGGAGGCGGGGATGCGCGGCGATGCGGCCGCGTTGGTCAATATTCTGAAAACCGGTTCCTTTGTTTCTCAGATTACCGCGGCGCATTACTTAGGACAGTTCGGCGACGCTTCGGCCATTGACCCGCTGCTGGACGCTCAGCAGCGGTGGTTTGCCGATGCGATGGAGGATAATCCCTTCGCCCGCGCAGCCGCCGAGATTGAAGAGCGGCTGGGGCTTGCAGCGCCGACTGCGCCGGCGGTCGAACCGCAGCCGGTTGCGGAAAAAACCGAAACCAAGCAGCCGGTCTTGTCCGGTCGTGTGAGGGATTTTAACGATACGCCGCTGGCCGGAGCGCTGATTTCGCTTCAGCCGGAGGCATTCGTCGGCACACCCGCCGCGGCAGTCAGCGATGCACAGGGGCGGTATTCCTTTGAAACACTGTCTGAAGGGCTGTGGGTCGTCAGCGTCAGGGACGCCAAACGCCGCATCGCCGAGACGTCGCGGCTGCTGGCGATACGCAACGATTCGCCAGTGACGCTGGATTTTGGCGGTAAGGCGTCGGTGGCCGGTTCGGTAATGATTGACGGAATGCCGCTGACCGAGCAGGTCGTGGTCTTGAGCAATCAGTTTAAAAACCCGCTCAAGGGGGTCTTTGCCGCGCAGACGCTGACCGACCAGCGCGGGGTGTTTTTGTTCAACGGCGTTCCGACGGGGGGGTATGGGCTGTTTTCGCGGGCGGCGGCCAATCGGTGGGTACTGCTGGCACAGACGACAGTTACCGAGGGCGATGTGATGCTGCCGGTGGAGCTGACTACGTCCACGCTGGCGGTGCGCTTTGCGGCGACGGATGAGACGGTCAAGCCGGTAGCGGTGTCGCTGCGGTATAGTCCTGACAGTTCGGAGGTAATGGCGCAGTGGCCGGCCGTGCGCGGGGCAGACGATGTGTTTGAGGTGCGCGGTGTGCTGCCGGGCAGTTATACGCTGGCCGTGGACTACAGCAATGGCGTGCGGCTGCTGGAGGCGGTAACGGTAGATCGTACCGGACGGCTGGATAAGGCGATTGAACGCACGCCGGTCGGACTGGCAAGCGTGATGGGGCGTTTTTTGCGTCCACTGGCCGAGGGGATGACCTTGGCGTGCAATGAGCCGCCGCTGCGCGTCAACCTGATGGCCGAACAAAACGGATTTTATAAAGTGGAACATCTTCCCGCCGGCGTTTATACCTTGGGACAAACCGTCAAAGGTCAGTTTGTGGTTTTTTTGGAGACGGGACTGTTTGACGACCAGCCGGCTGCGCTCGATATCGACCCTGCGGCATTGGCCGCAACAAGGACGTTGCTGTATATTTATGTTGTGGATGCGGATGGACGAGGGCTGGCCAACGGGCAGCTCTGGCTGGTCAACGAAACAGGGCTGTTTATCGCTCAGCCGTATGAGCGAGGGTTTTTGGCGATTGTTCCGCCGGGGCGTTATATGCTGCATGCGATCTTTGACGGTCATCCTCCGCAGGAGCAGCCGGTTACGGCGGCCGCGTCAAGTCTGGACGCCGTCCCCATCAAAGACAACACCGTCGTCGTGCGGTTAAAGTAAGTGCTTGGGTTAGCCGTCGGCAATCAGGGACAAACGACTGCGACCGCCGAGGCCATTGCGAAATTGCCGGTGTGGGTGATGCTCAGTGTTACCGGTCCTAATCGCATCTGTTCGGCCAGTTCTTTGACCTTGCCGGACAGGGTTACGACCGGCTGGCCGAGAGGGTTGTTGACCACTTCGATATCCGTCCAAGCCACGCCGTCGCGCCAGCCGGCGCCGACCAGCTTCATCACGGCCTCTTTGGCCGCAAAACGTCCGGCCAGCTTTTCGATGCGGTTTTTGACCGCCGCCGCGTCCGCCTGCTCGCGCGGGGTAAAGACCCGCTCCAGAAAGCGGTCGCTGTGCCGATTGAGCATTTGTTCAATACGGCCACAATCCACCAAATCGATTCCGTGTGCGACCGTCGTCATCTTATGAGGCCTTCCAGCGTTCATAAGCGGTCTCGGCGCAAAACTCGGCAAGCCGTTCCATCTCGACAAAGTCGGCCTGCTTGACCAGTTTGCTGACAAAATCTTCGTACTGTTTTTGGCGACGCTGAAACAAAAGCTGCTGTTCGACCATTGGCTGCACCTCGGCAAACGATTTGCATCCGCCCATATCTTTGGCGATCAGCTTCATCACGAAAATATGGTCATCGCTGACAATCGGGTCGGACACTTGGCCGGGCTGGAGTTTGACCGCTTCGGTTTCCAGCACGTCATACGGTTTTGCAAGGGCTTTTGCGCCCAGCGTAACCGGCAGCCATTTGCCGCCGGAGGCCGCCAAAGGACCATGGGAATACTGTTTGGCCAATTCCGCAAAATCCTCGCCCGCTCGCGCTCGCGCGGCCAGCGCCGCCGCCAGTTCCATCGCCGCCTGCTGAGCGGTTTGTCCCTGGCCGATCAAACCGGCGTCCAGTTGTTTGGGCAGGATGTCGATGGCGTAAAACTCCACTGTGCCGCTGCGGCAAAACAACTCGTCGCGGTGGGCGTCATAATACGCCGTCATTTCGCTGTGCGTAAACCGCACTTTTTCATCCAGCGTTTTGGACAGATAAGACTGGGTCATAATCATCTTTTTCTGGTATTGGCGAAACGTGCGCCAGTCCATCCCCATCTTGCGGATGGTCGCTTCGGCCAAGGCATAGTTGTTGCCGTAACTGGCGACAAAGCGTCCGATCTCCTGCTCGACCGCTTTATCGAGCGCCTCGTCGATATTGTCCGGCGCCTTCTTGCGGGCTTCTTCATAGAGCAGAATGTCGGCGACCTTGCTGCGGACGGTCTGGCGGAACAGTGGACGGGTTTTCTCGATAAACTCCGACTGGCTCATCTGAGACGCCGCAGGGCGAATCCGTTCCTCAACCGCCAGCAGGACTTCATCGGCGGTAATCGTTTCCGAAAATAAACTCATCACCATCCCGCCGGTCGCGGGCGGCAGATCGTACCGGTTGGCCAGCGGGAATTTCCGCATTTGCTCCTCGGTAAACTTGCCTTTTTTGCTGTCGCCGCAACCGCCGGCCAACACCGCGGCCATCAGGCAAAGCGCCGCACATCGTATCCATCTTGTCATTGCTGCCATCCTGAGTATCATTTCCAGTTTAAGGAGTTTTGTATTTGCCGCAAACTCTATCACACCGAGCGGATGAAGTAAAGCCCCGACATTAAGATAGATAAAAAGGTCTTCTATGTCAGGTAATAAAAACCGGAATTCAAAACGGTATAAGCTTGCAAAAAAGCACGAATTCTGATTATCTTAATCTCACTATGGTTGCCGTAAAACAGACACAAAACGAGTATGAACGGGCGTTTGAGAGCTGGTTGTGCGAGCATCGAATCGTCTGCAGTCGCGTGGATCAGACGCATCGCTATGTGCTGGACGGCGGCTCGGCCAAGACCTTTGACTATGTCGTCTATCCCCGCAGCGGCGGCTGTGTGCTGGTGGAACTGAAAGGGCGCATCTTCGAGGGCGACTCGCTGGCTGGACGGCGCGGCCTGCAGTGTTGGGTCTTTGACGACGACATCCGGTCGTTGGAACAATGGCAGCGTCGGCTCTCGGCGGCAGTCGAACCGACCGAGGCGGTGTTTGTCTTCGCCTATCGGCTCCGGCTGCCTTTTGTGGATGAGGACGGGCTGGAGGTTTTTGACTATGGCGGCCAACGCTATGTCTTCTTGGCGATTCGCCGTCAGGATTACCACAAGGCGATGCTGCGGCGCAGCCGGCGATGGCATACCGTAACGTGCTCGGCACAGGCCTTTCGGGCGTTTTCGTTTCCGGCCGAGCGGCTTTGGGATATTTGACGATTGACGATTGACAAATGAATCGAATAGTGCAGAAATTGGCCGAGGAGGTACTCGGCGGTGCGTTCTTAAACAGAGAACAGATCGACCGCCTGTCGGCGGAGTCGCAGGATAATCTGGACGATCTGCTGTACTGGGCGAATCGGATTCGCCGACGCTATTTCGGCGACCGGATCAAGGTCTGCTCGATTGTCCCCGGCCGGCTGGGCGGGTGCAGTCAGGACTGCGCGTTCTGCGCCCAGTCCGTGCATTACGATACCGCCGTGGACAAAACGCCCAAAGTGATGACCGACGCCGAGATTTTGGCCGCCGCCGCCGAGGCCAAAAAGAACGGCGTGCCGCATTTCGGGATTGTCTATAGCGGCAAATCCGTCAGCGAGTCGGAGTTGGAGCGGCTGATCGGACTGACCGGACGCATCAGAAATGAGGTCGGCGTCGGCGTCTGTATGGGGCTGGGCATCCTCAACCGCCGGCAGATGCAGCGGCTGGCCGCTGCGGGGGTGGAGCGGTACAACCACAACGTGGAGACCTCGCGCCGATATTTTGGTCAGATTGTGACCACGCACACGTATGATCAGCGCATCGCGACGATTGAGGCGGCGATTGAGGCGGGGCTGGGCGTCTGTGCCGGCGGCATCTTCGGCATCGGCGAGACCGAACAGGATCGCATCGAGATGGCGCTGGAACTGCGCCGGCCGGGCGTCGATACTGTGCCGATGAACTTTCTGCATCCGATCGCCGGTACGCCGCTGGGCAATGCCCAAACGCTGACGCCGCGCGAAATCCTGCGAATCATCGCCCTGTATCGCTTTATCCTGCCGACGACAAATCTCAAGATTGCCGGCGGGCGGGTGCTGAACCTGCGCGACCTGCAAAGCTGGATTTTTTATGCCGGCGGCACGAGCATCCTGTCCGGCAGCTACCTGACCACCGCCGGACGCGCCGTCGCCGACGACCTGCGGATGCTCAAAGACCTCGGACTGGAACCGGTAACCTGAAATTTAGAATGAAGGATTTAGAATGAAGAAGAAAGAAAATGTGCGTCCGATTTCTTAATTCTTCATTCTGCATTCTTAATTGTTTGGAACAAACCTATGCGTATCATTGCCGGCCAACGACGTGGGATGCGGCTGCTGTCGCCGCCGGGGCGGGACACCCGTCCGATTACCGACCGCGTCAAGGAGTCGCTGTTTAACATTCTGTTCAATCACGGCTTGCCGCAGGAGGCGGTGGTCGCCGATTTATTCTGCGGCACCGGCTCGATGGGGCTGGAGTGCCTCAGCCGCGGGGCGCGTTGGGTTACGTTTATCGACAAAGACCGTCGTGTCATCGAAATCCTCAAGAAAAACATCGCCGCCGCGCGCTTTACCGACCTTTGCAAGCCGGTGGCGGCCAATATCTTTTCCGTCGGGGCAGCGCCGACGCCGGAGTTTGCGCTTTATGATTTGGTGTTTGTCGATCCGCCGTATGCGATGAGCGACAATTCCGAACTTGGCACCAAAGTCGCCGGCCTGATGGAACTGGTCGCCCAGCAGACCCAACCGGGCGGTCTGGTCATCCTGCGCACCCACGAGGATGCGCAGGTCGAAACCTGCTACGGGTCGCTATCCGAGATTGACAACCGCCGCTGGGGAACGATGAAACTGGCATTTTTCCAAAACCCCATCGGATAAACCAAAAGCCGCGCCAGCGACCGGATAAGAAATTAGGTATCACGGGTGTGTACGAACGGGCGACTGTGGCCGTTTTGTGCTGTCATTTTACCGTTTTATGACGTCTATTTACGAGCCAGAATGTCCGAATAGCGGTCTAAACACACGAATGACAGCGGTTTTTTGCCGAGGTGGAGAACGCCAACGCCTCCTTATCGCCGCTTAACCAGAAACTTTTGACGGCGGCATCAACAAAGTAAAACGCAAATTATTTATGCAACAGGATCTTAACCTTATATTTATAAATAGGTTATGGTCAAACAGGGAGGAGATGGGGGGGGGCAGACGCAAAACGGTAGAAGAAAGACGCTTTTTGGTAGTTTTTTTGGAGTTTATTCTGTTATAATGCACTTCAAATCGGTGTCAAGTGAAAAAAGCTATAGAGTGTGAAAGGAGTAAGTATGTGGTAGATTAAAAGACCGATGGGGATGTAGGGTAACATTATCGTTTGGTTTTGAAAAATGAATTTATTGTTATGTTTGGTGATGGAGGTTTTTATGATGCCAAAAAATGAGGTGAAAAAAGGATTCTTGGTCTTAATGGGGTGGCTTGTTTGCGTTGCGTCTGTCAATGCCTTAGATTACACATGGGATAATGGCGCAGGAACAGGACGGTGGGATGTTCCCCAAAACTGGAACCCTGACGGAACGTTGACGGACGGCGACGTTGCTAACATTATTGATGCGGCCACTTATGGTTTTTGCTTGATTGACAGCGCTACGACGGCATCGGCGTTTAACGTCAAGATTAATGAAACAAACGCCGCTGCCGGCCATTTGAAGATGACAGGCGGCACGCTTAGTACTTCCAGAATGCTTATTGGACAAGCGGCTGGAATGACGTCCCCCGCTCTATTTGAAATGACCGGCGGGACGGCCACAGTAGCAGGCACGCAAAACGTTTTGCTTGCTAATAATGTGACCGCCAAAGGGCGTATTGATATTTCCGGCGGGACTTATACGGTATCTGGCGCTAATCTTCATATCGGCCAGTCCGGTCAGGGTGAATTATATATTTCGGGCGCCAACACCGAGGTGAAAGCAAAAAGTGTCGTTGTGGGAAACCAATCGAACAGTGAAGGAACTGTTGTCATCAACGGCGGTTTGTTGGAATCGCAAACAAATAATATTATAACGATCGGCAACAATGGCAAAGGAACCGTAACGGTTGATAACGGGACGCTGAAATCAGGGTCGCATCTGTATATCGCTCGATATGGCGGCAGCGCAGGGTCGTCGTTAACCGTTAATAACGGCGTCGTTAACGTAAACAACCTTTATTTAGTATCCTATGATGCCGATACAACGGTGTCAATGAATAATGGTACAATGACGCTCGGCGGCGAGTTGAGGTTGAATGAAGGCCGCCCCCAAATCGCCAGTTTTTATTTGAATGGCGGTACGCTTCAAAGTAACGGACGATTTGTGATACCTGCGGGCACCACGCCGTCTAATGGGTGGGGCAAGCTTTACATTTGGGGCGGACAGGCGATTTGCGGCAACCAGCTTGCTATAAGCTTTAATTCTGCTAAAACAGGCAGGGTTGATATCCGCTATCCGGGCGTGCTGAAGGTCAATTCCAGCTTCAATACCTTAAACTCGATTCGCGATTATATCAAGGACGGGTTCATTACGGGTTCCTCCGTGTCCGGCAGGGCTTATTTGGCATTGAGCGAGGATACGTCCGCCAATCAGATTATTGTGCAGGCGTACAACCTGAGTTTGGCGCAGGCATACGATCCGTCGCCGATACCGGGACAATTGACGGATCCAGTCGGCCGCAAGCTGACGTGGAAGTCCGGCGACGGTGCGATTTCTCATCGGGTTTATCTATCCCAAAACATCGCCGATGTTCAGGTGCCGGTCAATACCGGCTCTTATGTAACCACTACCGCCACGGAATATACCCCGGCGGGGTTGGGAATCAACAAGACGTATTATTGGCGTGTTGACGAAGTGGCTGGCGGCGGTGTAGTAACGCAGGGCGCTGTCTGGTCGTTTACGACGTGGGATCGGGTTACGGTAGAGGACTTCGAATCCTACACCAGCTCCGGCGCCTTACAGGCGGTCTGGGGCGCGGCGGCCGGCTTGTATGAACAGGTTGGCAGCAGCCAGCCCGATCCGGAAGGCGCCGGCGTCAAGACGATGCTGTTGACGATGCCGGCGACTGTCAGCAGGACGTTCAGCGCCGCGCAGGACTGGTCGGGATTTTCGGCGTTGACGATGTTCCTGCATGGTATGCCCACGACGGATGTAAGCAATCCTTCGTTTTCGCTGTATGTCAAATTGACCGACAGCAGCAACGCCAGCTCGACCGTGCAGTTTGTTTCCGGCACATTCCCGCGGTATGCCGCATCTCAACTCGTGCAGGAACCGGAGCATTTATGGATTCAGTGGAATATCGCGATGAGCCGGTTTACCGGCATCCAAAAGACAGCGATTCAGAAGATTGAAATCGGGACGCTGAATGGTTCCGGTCCGCTGTATATCGACGATATTCGCTGCTACGACCGGCGTTATATTGCCTGGGAAGGCGACGGAGATATTAATAACGACCAAGGTGTCGATATGGTGGATTTTGTCTCATTGGCCAAAGACTGGCTGCGCGCATCGGCTGTCGTTGCGCCTGCGGCGCCGACAATTCCTGCGGTGGTCGAATACGACTTCAACGAAGATCCGCTTAACTATAATGATCGGTGGTATTCGCCGGGGCACGCCTGGGATGACAAATATGCCATGGTGGTCAGCTCTTTGAATGTCTGGGCGGCGGATGCAGGCCGCAACGGCGCTGGAGACGGTTGTTTGGTATTGGACGGCGCACTTTTTGCGAAGCTTAACGACCCCGAATTCGTCTTTTCGAATGTGTCCACTGCGGTTTCGATTTCGGTCTGGGCAAAAGGCAACGATTCGTTATTGCCTGACGCAAGCGGTTTCGGCCATCCGTTGTTTGTGGGCTTCCCGAAGACGGGAACAGCGGCCAATTCGCTGACGGCGTTTGTACCGAATGAAGACGCCCAAGCGGCGTTCTGGACAGGTCCGTACGGCAATCAGGAGGTCTTGACGTGGCAAACCAGCTTGGCTAACGATTTTGAAGGCACGTGGCGGCATTGGGTGTTTGTCAAAGATTGGGCGTCGGGCGAATTTAAGATTTATCGCGACGGCCAATTGGTCGCACGCCGCAACACCGCCAGTGTCGGGCTGCCGGTTATCGGCCAGTTCTTCTTGGGACGCTCGCCGACCGGTGTGACCAAATACTACGGCTGGATTGATGATTTCAAACTGTACAACTATGCATTGAGCGATGCCGAGGCGCTGTACTTGGCCGGCAAGACATCGCCGACGACGGTAAACCTTGTCTCTCAGGCGGACTTGGACGGCAACGGCGTTGTGAACGCCAGCGATTTGGTTCGGTTTGTGCAGGATTGGCTCAAAGATCCATTGTTGTGGCCGTAAGCAGCAGTTTTTTTCGGTGTCTGGGATGCGCATCTGCGTGTCCCAGACATTGTGTGTGTGAAGCGTAAACGGTGTGAAGTGTGTGTAAAGTGTAGTGTGTGGGTGAGTTTTACCCAATGGGGGTAAAGCCAAAGAAAAGTAGTGATTTTTGGAGGTACGAAAGATGAAGACAAAGTATGTGTGGTTTGCCGCAGTACTGGCGGCGGCGTTGACCGTACCGCTGCATGCGGCGGGAATCTGGGATAATGGGTCGTCTAATGGCCGGTGGGATACCGCGCTGAACTGGGATGACGACGCTGTTCCCACAAGCAGTATTGTGGCGTTTATCCAGAATGAGGCGGGTTTGGGCGCCTGCCTGATTGATTCTGCCACAACGGCGAATGCGAGCATTATCCGTATCAATGGGACAGCGCCGGCCGTAACAGCTCCCGGTAAATTAGTTATGACCGGCGGCTCGTTAACAAGCCAGCGATTGTTTGTCGGCGATATTGCCGGTATGACGGCGCCTGCGATGTTTCAGATGTCGGGCGGCACCGTCAACTTGACGGCTACTGCGACCAATGGTTTTGTAATCGGCAATGTGGCCGGTTCTCAGGGTAAGGCGGTAATCTCCGGCAACAGTTCTTTGACGACGGGGCATAATGTTATCGTCGGCGGCAGCGGCAGCGGCGAATTATACCTGTCCAACAACGCTGTTGTGAAAGCGACGGGGTCAGGGCCGATTACTATTGGCTCGGCCGCTGGAAGCACGGGTTATCTGGAAATCAATGACTCGGCAAAACTGCAGGGGACAGGTTCCGGCAATATGACGATTGGGCATACCGGAAATGGGACAGCCGTGGTCAATGGCGGCGAGTTAAGCACAGCCGGTTCACTTTATCTGGCCTTTACTTCGGGTAAGACCGGTAATTTGACAATCAACGGCGGTCTGGTGTCAAGCAATGGGATTATGTATATTGGCTCTTCCGGTTCTTCAACGGTGCTGATTAACGGCGGCGCATTGAAAGCTACCAGCAATAACATAAACCTTGGGCGTTATGGCACAGCCAGTTCCGGTACGGTTGTGATTAACAATGGCGCGTCGATGGAAGGCGGCTTGGCGATTAACATCGGCTACGAAGGCGTCGGCACAATCACGGTCAACAGCGGCGGCATCCTGAAGGCAACCAGCGCCACCACCGCAAACCGCAACATCAATTTGGGGTATGTGGCCGGCTCAAGCGGAACCCTGATTATTGACGGCGGTTATGTGGAAGCGGCCGATCAGGTCAATATCGGGCTTGCCGGCTCGGCTTTTGGCGACTTCAAGAACAACGGCGTGTTGAGATTTTTTGACTTGAATGTCAAAGCGGTTGCGAACACCGTGCTGATCGACGGCTACTTTACCTTCCAAAGCAGTGTTGCCTCTGAAAGCGGCTGGGCGACCATTCGCGACAAGATTATCGGCTATATCAACAACGGCTATATCGCCAAGGCGGGCGGCGGTTCATTGGTTTATACCGTGAACAATACCCCCGGCCAATATGCGATTAACTTTGTACCGGAGCCGGCCACGCTGGCGATTTTGGGCATCGGGTCGATGTTTATGCTTCGGAGAAATCGCCGGTAATGTTAAGTTGTAAAGGTTAGCGTCGGCGGTCAACATCAACCCGCCGGCGCTAACAAATAATAATATTGTTTTTTGAGGAGAGCAGGAAATATGAAACAGCGAATAATGTTAATAGCAATTGTTGTACTGGCATTGGGATTGGTCTGTCAATCCAATGCCGCTACGCTGACGTGGACAAATGGCGCAGGAACCAATGCGTGGGGAACGGCCACAAACTGGAGTCCGGCACAGGTGCCGACTTCTGCCGACGTTGTCCATATTCACAATGAAGCAGGAATTGGCGTCTGCAAGATAACCGGAGGAACCAGAGCAGCGGCTACGATACGTATTAACTCTTCTGCAGCCGGCGTAACGACGCCCGGACGGCTGGAAATATCCGGCGGAACGTTGACGGCGTCACGCATCAACGTCGGACAAATCGGTGGAATGACCAGCGACGCCAAGTTTGACGTACTGGCCGGTACGGTAAGTTTCACGGATACGGATACCGGTATTATTTTGGGCGGATTTGGTCGCGGTCGATTGACGGCGTCCGGCGGAACAGTAACGTCCGTCGGCGCAATCAAGGTCGGCGATTATGGCGTTGGCAGCGCCTATATCTCCGGGACCGCGCAGGTTCGAGTGACCGGCACGGGCAACGGCCTATTCATCGGCACCAATGCCGGCTCCACGGGTTATGTTCAAATGGACGGCGGATTGTTCCAGGCCGATAATCAATTGATTTATTTGGGCAACAGCGGATCGGGTTCTGCACTTGTGAATGCAGGCACGATGAAAGCCGGCTCGAATATCAACATGGCGCAAGCCGTCGGCAGCAGCGGCTCGCTGACCGTCAACGGCGGCACCGTCGAATCGGGCCAGAGTTTTTTTGCCGGTGTGGCCGGCTCCACCAACGTCAATGTGGCGTCGGGCTTGCTGAAGGCCAACGGGATGTCGATTGGCTACACGGCGCAGTCTGTCTCGAACGCCTTTGCGGTCAACGGCGGAACGGTCGATGTGGCCGGCAATATCTTCGTTGCAGAGGGCGGAAAAGCCAATCTGACCGTTAACAGCGGAATAATGAAAACGACGTCGGGTGTGATTAACTTTGCCCAGAACAGCGGTTCTGTGGCGACTGTTGTCATTAACGGCGGTACGGTGCAGTCGGCAAGCTCGATTGCGGCAGGCGTCAGCGGTTCGGCGAATCTGGAAGTCAAGACCGGCGGCACGCTCAAAAGCGGTACGGATACGTATCTTTCCTACAACGGCGGCAGCGTCGGCCAATTGACGGTCAACGGCGGAACAGTTGATACAGGCGGCACGTTTATAGCAGGGTTGAACGGCAATTCAACGACCACAGTCAATTCCGGTTTGTTGAAAACCGGCGGTTCTGTGGGGATTGGCTGGACATCCTCGTCAACCAATAACCAGTTTGTCGTCAACGGCGGTACCGTTGAGGCGCAAGCGCATCTTCACGGCGGCTATCAGGGAAATGCGTCTATCACGGTTAATGGCGGTATGGTCAAGACCAATACCGGACAGATTTTGCTGGGTCAGGATCCTACGGGTTCTGCAACGGTTAAAATCAATGGCGGTACGATGCAGTCTGCCTTCGATACGTTGGTTGGCGTCAGCGGCACGGCGAATGTGGAAGTCAAAACCGGCGGCACGCTGAAAACGACGGCGAACAATGTGAATGTCGGCCAGAACGCCTCAGGTGTTGGCTCGCTGCTGCTCAACGGCGGTACGGTTGATGCGGCCGCTGCGTTTTGGGTCGGCTTCAACGGAAAAGGCACTGCAACTGTGAACTCGGGTCTGTTGAAAACCGGCGCAGCCGTAGGGTTGGGCTGGGGCGCCGGCTCGACGAACAACCTTATGACTGTCAACGGCGGCCAAGTGCAATCCAATACCCATATCTTTGTGGGTAATTCAGGGGCAGGCACCATGTTGGTCAACGGCGGAACGCTGTTTGCGGTCAATGATGTGGTTGTGGCGCAAAACGGCGGAAGTTCCGGTTCGATGACGGTTAACGGCGGGCTGATTCAAAGCGGCGCACAATTTGCAGTCGGCCAAGGCGGTACAGCGGTCTTGACGGTCGGCAGTGCGGGCGTGGTCAAAGCCGGACAGAACTTCAATGTCGGCGTGAACAGCGGCTCATCGGGCAGTTTGACCGTCGATGGCGGTTGGGTTGAGGCCGCCGGCGCGGTGAACATCGGCCAAAACGGGGCGGCTTCTGCGCTGTTCAAAAACAACGGCACCTTGAAGTTTGCCGATTACTTTATGAAACCTGTTTTGAATGCCGTGCTGATTGGCGGCGACTTTACGTTCAGGTGTTCGGCAACGAGCGGCTGGACGAGCATTCGGGATAAGATTTTAGGTTATGTTCACAGCGGCTATATCGCTTCGGCAGACCCCAACTTGGTGGTTGGCTATACGGTTGACAACACCCCGGGCCAGTACGCGATTCAGTTCTCGTTAGTGCCAGAACCGGCAACAATGGTTTTGTTGGGACTGGGATGGTTTGTGTTGCGACGCGTAACGAGGTAATAGTGATTTCGGGCAGCGGCGTTTGTCTGAAAAACGGCAAACGCCGCTTTTAAGAAAAAAATGAGTTGTTACAGTAATAATTATGAAAGGTTGAGAAGGATGAGAACAAAAAAATATGGTTTTTTAAGCGTTATCTTTTTGGGTTTATTAGCAGCCGTCAATGCCTCTACATGGACGGCTAACAACAGCGCCGATCCGTCGAATTGGTTTAGTCCGCTGAACTGGGATAACGGCGTGGTTCCCGTCAATCCGGAGTCGGCATGGATTTATCTTCCCAATCTGCCTCAACCTGTCATTAATGGTTATGCCAATCCGTCCTATATGGTGGTTGGCAATGGTTATGATTTAGGCACTTGCGTGCCGGTTGTCGTACCCGGCGGGCATTTACAGCTGCCCAACAACCCTTTATATGTTGGCTATAATAACGGCAAAGGATATATGGTGGTCAATGGGGGACAGGTTTCCGGTGTTTCCTATTTGATAATCGGCGGCGATCTTGGCGCTGCGTCTGACGGACGGTTTGATATTTGGGGCGGGGCATGCTCGGTGAATAACTTAGTGTCTTGCGGAAATACAGGCAAAGGGACGTTTTATATATCGGCAGGTCAATTGAATACGCCTGAGATACATGTTGGAGTTAAACAGAATTCGGAAGGATTGGTTTACATCGCAGGGGGAACGGTAACGGTTAATTCCTTAAATACCAACTGCATCAGCAACGAAACCTCAGTGGGTACCATATCGATTGTCGGCGGGAATGTTACGGTGAACACCGCCTCTTATATTGGCTGGGGAACGAATGCGGGGTATTCATCCTTTAATGTCGCCGGAGGCACGCTGACCTATGGCAGCAACGCCTTTTTTGGATTGGGGTATGGCTCCGGCACGCCGGCGTGGATGACTGTTACCGGCGGACAGGTTCTTTTTACCAACCCCAACAATGAGTTTAAAATCGGCGTTAATGACAGCGGAACGCTGACGGTCAACGGCCCCTGCTACATCGAAACGTTCGGCGATTTTCGTGTCGGCACTCTTGCGGCCAAACCTTCTCGAACGGATTTGAAATCGGGCCGAATCCATGTGCGGGGCGTGTTGAAAATCAAAGACGGTTCGGTGTTTAATATTGAAGGGGGCGTTTTGACCCTCAAAGGCGATCAACGCAGCTCGATTATGGAGTTTATTGCCGCAGGTAAAATTATCGGTTATAACGGCCAAGGCGGCGTGATGGTTGACTATGATACGACATATCCCGGCAAAACGTGTGTGCGTGCAGGGTTAGCCGACAGCAACCGGCCTGCACCGATGGATTTTTACATTTTCAACACTCGTTTTGGAACCGAAAGTCAAAATAATACAATGGCGTCGCTGGCGGGTTTGGTCAATCGCACTACGCCGGAGATGTTGGTGTGCGGCAACCTCTGGACGACGATGAACACCGCCGAGTTTTGGCTGACGACGCTGGCCAGCAAATATCCGATTCGGATTGCCCATATCAGCAGCGACGCGGCGTGGTTTATTAACCGCTATAAACCGATTATCAGCGGGTATGTTCGCTATAACTCATCGACTCGCAATCAGGCGATCAGCTATGCCGGCGTTTTGGATGCGATTATGGTTGACGATAATACGTTATCGCTGGCGACGGCGGCGGGCTTGACGCAGAGAGC